>Ga0058701_10001381_pt1 | contig 17098 bp, 11 predicted proteins | sample AgamicOrMae_FD_97039 | JGI IMG/M metagenome (GOLD analysis project Ga0058701, IMG submission 97039) | Agave microbial communities from Guanajuato, Mexico - Or.Ma.e | ecosystem: Host-associated > Plants > Phyllosphere > Phylloplane/Leaf | place: Guanajuato, Mexico | collected 2012-06-04
CCCGGCGCACTATCTCCGTTACTGTACATTTCCGGACATGGGTTCCTATGTGAAAAATACTTGTCTGTGAGCCCTCTACCCGCCCTGTAATTTATGACCTCTCGGCCTGATACACCCTGTATAGATACCCTGCTCGGATTTCTCTTGAACGCGGCTAAAACATAAAGGCATCGAAAGTAAGGAGGGTTCCGGAAGGTGAGAAATTCATGCGGAAAAAAAACTTTTTTGGATTTTTAAAGTTTTTTAAACAAAAAAATACATTTTCAAACTAAATGATTTCACTCAACTTTAGTTGTAAAAACGATGTATGAAATGGTGAACATACCGACTCCTTCACAATCCTTCTCTCCTTTCCCTGAGTATTTTTCAGTTACCTGGAAAGAAAGAAAAAAGAATTAGAAAATAAGACAACAAAAACATTCTCTCTCTTCCAGATTTTTTATGCCGTCATCCGTTGCATTGCGGGCTCATCAGAGATCTCTAACACTTGTTGATTAGACCTCAAAGCTTTGCACAGGCTATCTTGTATTCCTCGCTTCGCGACCGCTCTACTCGGTCATCCCCAAGCCAGATGCCGCTTATACTTTGGTGACAAATGGCCCTGAAAGTACTATCAAGGGCAAAGGTATTGCTCCCTCTGATATGTTTCACACTTGGTTTCACACCTCTCTTACTTGAAAACGTAAAGAGATACGACAAAAAAGCATTCTATCAAGTCGACAGATAGAGCAAATATCTATCGAATTCATTCCGTGCTCTTTTGTTGTAACTCTCTCCGTTCCTAAGTTATGAAAGTTTGAAAAAATTGGAGCAATACCTTATTAGCCACTGATGGTACACAGCAGCACGACGATCTTTAATTGTTAGGCTAACAATAAGCTACGTGCCTTAGCCTTGCTCCACATTCTCCCCGCTCGGTTCTTCAGCAAAAGGTGGACATCGAGGTGGAAAATCGAACCTTGGAGATCTACACTTTGGCATTGCCCTGTGATTGTTGCCAGCTTCTACGCCAACGCTGAAATACTCTGAGGATGAGTATTCATTGACAGCGTTATAATGAAGCCAATGAGTAGGGTTGTTTCAAGGAAGGAGCTCAGCCTTGATGAGGCCGGCGTTTCCGCCCCTCTTCAAAACCAGCGCAAAGCCATCATCGCGAGAGCCTGCAGTGGCGCCTCGTAAACAACAGCCTCGCAAAATTTAATAAGTTTTCTTGGTTACCATGGTAACACAATTATACCGGTAGTAAACAGTTTCGTTGCCGCACCGACCTTGGGGCATTTTTCGCAATTTTACTGGCCTATATAAGCCACGAGAGTTTTCAGTTAATGTTTTATCAGAGGAGAGGACGCCAGGTGAAAGGTTTCCTGAGCAAGACAGGCCGCGAGAACAACCCAGCTTGCGAGCTACGAGCCATGCGTAGACGGGATGTTTTTTTTTTGTTTTTTTTTTGGGTTCATCATTTATGTCAATCAAGCCTCCTTCACTTTTTTTAATCTTTATGTAATTAGAAGCAATTGAATTGTGATCTTCGAAAGAGTTAAGACTAAATGTAAGCATAACGACGTGTAGTTCAAATGTAAAAATGAACCACTAGACGATATGAACCGCCTCCACAAAAAAATAATTAAAAAAAAAACACCGGACGGTGACTACTTTCCCGATACGACCGGTCCAAACGTAAGGGAAGAACAGCGACTTCTTTGCAAACGTCTGTCAAAAACACAAAAAAAGGCCCACCTCAGCTTTTGGGCGGGTTTCGATTCGTAAAAGTGTCGGTGAAGAGAGACGAGCACTCAAAAGAATTATTGCTTTTTAATACTTAAAAAAAAAACGAAAATCCATAGTTTTGCAAGACTTCACTTCGTTGGTTTGTTGCCGGTTCGTCGTTGAGCTCAACAATTCAGAAGGCACATCTTCACCACCTGGTAACGCCTTCGATACGGGCATTTCCTGAGGGCTTTGAACATTTTGTATTAAATACCCGAAGATAAAATGATGAAACGCACTTTTGGATTTTTTAAATTTCTCAATAGCACGCAAATGAAGGGTACTTTGCTTCATTAGGTAGGCCTATCGTATTGGTGCGTAATTAAGCTAAATTACCCTTAAACGGATTTTCCCAGGCAACATAACTATCGCATATCAAAGGCCGCACCTACATTGAGCTACTTACCGCGTTTTATTAAAATCGTTAGAGTGGATTTCGAAAGATCTGCAAATATGCCAAAACATCCCTTAATAAACTACCCCCATTTGACCTCTTATTACACAACACCCCGAAAACCCACATCTCTGTCCTAATCTTGTCCCATATCAAGAGTTTCATCTTAATCCCGCTTATACTTTCGTCTCCAGCAACCGTCACAGAGTACACACACGACATTTTTCGAAAAACATTTTTTCCGGACTCTTAGGAACTCAAAACGTGAAGATTCATGAAAATCTCAACAATGTTTTTTTTTTTCACGATAACAATACTGTCCCTATCGAGGAAGCAAAAAATACTTAACTTGAAAACACGTGGTGACAGGAAAAAGACAAGCGGTAGAGCTTACAATATGGCTAAAGCGGGGAATATAAAACTATTAGGGAGCAAATCGAACAAGGTCTTCAACGTCTTGAACAATTTAGGAGCCAGACGCGACTCAAAAGGCGGGGGGAGCGGGAGCCATTGGGAAGACGTCCACGCCCTCATGCCTTGCCGCTACGTCGTACCTTTCCTTGACCCTGTCGCGCCTACAACTGGCTTCCAGCCAAGACGACGTGATGTGCCTTGCCTCGCCTCCCAGTCAGGTGGACCAAAGCCTTCTTCAGGAGGCAGATCACAACCACTTCTCATTATTCCCATTTTCTGCACGAGTACCACTCTTTCCTCCGGCAATTTATCTTCCCGTTCTCTCCCAGTGAAAAAGAAAGTTTGTTGTTACGAACAGGTGTTTAAAACAGAGAGAAGCAGTCATAATCAAGAAATGACTAAGACCGATTCGAAAAGAAAACGGTTTCGCTCCTAGAGCGACGAGGTTTAGAGATGGATTCTTATTTGGTTAAGGTAACTATTAGATTCAAGTAAGTTTGATTCCATTGATACGAACATGGATCATATGATTGGAAAACTGAGATTATTGTAGGAAAATACCTAGGATTTGAATTTGGTGCGCTATCGGGTCCACAACATCAGCTGCTTAAGAATGACATTGTGATTAGTTTTTTTTGGTAAATACTCCACAAACATTAGAATAGGACTTCGAATGATTAATTTTTTTCCGTCTCTCACTTCTTTCGTGCCACTTAAATGTCATGGGACTTGAAGGAGGAGGTTCACTACCGACAAAGACATCCTACTTCCGAGAAACTCTTAAACTACTACTCGCCCCCCCCCCCAGAAAAAGTATATTTGCAGATATTTGGCAGGAGGTTAAAAGGTCTTGTCAATAAGAGTTATCTACCAGGATAGATGGTATATTTTTTAAGAGTTGGATTACTTACGGATTTAAAAATGACTTTGGTACAAATCCACTTGTGTGGAGGAAGAAATACAAAACCACTTCCATGAAAAAAAGGGTTCAACGGAATACTTTAAGTTTAACTTGTCTCAGAATGGTGAAAAAGGTATTTTTCATATCTAGACAGGTTATGTCCACCGACCATGGACATGTACGTATGAAGAAAGCAATGACCACAAGGTCGCACGAGAAACTTCGTAGTGAAAGTGTAACACTTTCCTTGAAAAAGAAATAAAAATATATACGTCACTCTCTCAATAAGTGCCGTGTAACAAGTGGCAAAAAGAAAGCAGGAAAAGATGGGAAATTGAAACGGGGGGTTGAGGCACACAAGAAAAACAGGGAAGAAATGGTACACTACAAAAGCAAACAGATAAAAAACTACGGCTTGACTACCGGTTCCGACAGCCTGTTTCCTTTAGTCTTTCACGGAAACCCTTCAACTGTGCATAAACGCTGACGTGAGCATTCCATAAGATAAGTGCACTTATTGTAACTTATTGTTACGAAAACTTAGTAAATATGATTATTCACATATCATTAAAAAGCTCTCCTGATTCAAAAACGCATAAAAATAAGAGAACTTAATGAGTCACTAGACAAGCGCGTTTCACTGACTAGGTTATTTCCTTATCTTTGAGAACCCCTTCGGATTAACTTAATGGGCTATATCATTAGATTTCGTTTGCTTTGATGCACCGCGACGCTCCGAATTAGTACTTCACGTATAAGAATAGCAGATAGACTAGTAACTTGTTCAAATCCGTTCAGGATTTTCAAGGTTTTTCACTTTTAAGAGACTTTTCCAATTGGGCGTTGTAATCAATCTCCGATCCTCAGGCATGGGGGAATAGTTGTAGGTACAAACACTGGAGTACCGTAATGCCTGAAGCCACTTACTTTTCGGCGGCAGTTTTTGCCATGGAAATGTAAGTGTCGTAAGGCACGGAGACTTAAGGTTTCGTTTGTTTTTAGTTAATTCATGGCCCTTGTGCCTCACTTCGGCTATCTCTCCGCTCGGGTTAACGATATCAGGTAGAGCACAACAGGTAAAAAAAGCCAATTTACAGAGTGTAATGGAAGACCGAAGAGAGAACAAGGACGAATAGTACGACGCAAAGAGGAGCAAAGAAGACAAACAAAAGAAGATTAAATACAGCTGTTACCTTGCAAGCATTCCCGAATCCCATTTTTGTTTCACTTGAAATCTCCTCAGATGCCTGACTAAAGTAACACAAAGGCGGGTGGCGGCGCCAATTTCGGCGCGGCACCAATGGCGGTAAGGCGCCACGGAGGGAAGAAGCGGAAAGGGTTGTCGGGATTTGGCGTTCAATTCCGCTCTGTAGAAAAGAAGCCTTGAGCCCTTCAATATGCAACCATTGCTCCTGAGATATTTCATCGCAATCCAAGGATCACCGGAAAAGTCAGCTGCTTTCCACTGCTTTCCCCGCCCTGCAATATTTGCAGGGAAATTTACTTGGGGTCATATCAAGTGGAATTACACCGTTGCCCAATATTTTTCTGGCAGCTTACGCGAGTACTTAGAAATGGTATTGGAGGTCCAATATGACAAGGTACTTCATACTGAGATACGACTCTGGGTGGCTCGCAGAGGTACGCTTTTTCAGGTTTGAGAACTCGGCTAAGGATATTTCATCTACAGTGCAATGTACAGTAAGCACTAACCCTGAAATGAAGTGAACTGTCGAACAAAATATTTTTGTAGCCTCGCTAAAAGTTTTGAGATTTAAGGGACCAATATTGGAGTGGCACGTCCTATACGGTAATAGGAGTCGAGTTTACAATTAGGCTGATATCGGTTTTCCTGGTTGCCTGCATGAAATGCCCACTTCTTGAAAGCTATCACTTGCGCCGTTACACAACAAGGAAAAGGGAAAGGGCTCACTTGAGTGATACATCCTTCATATCTATTTCAAAAATTGTATCTCTAGTAGCCATCCCGCTCAAATGGCCAGAACGGGTTTGAAAAGGTAGTCGAACCCTGGGCAAAGAAATTATTAAAACAAAAGTAATGTGCTTTTTGTGCCCAGATTCACCATACCATTACAAGCGAAGAGGGAAGTAAGATTTTTTTTTCATCTCGGTTTTAAAATACGCGGGCTCAAAGAGTTGTACCAGTATGTTCTCCCCTCCCTTTTTTCACGGCTTATATTTTTTCTCTACATCTGATTAAAACACATAAAGTCATGCAAAAAATGAAAAGGAATTCATAGACACACGTAGAGTACACGACTAAAGAAGAAACACAAGTGTCATCTGAAGTGTCATCATCATCTATAGTACCACTCAAAGAGAAGGCGAAAAAACTCATCCAAGAAAAAGATTTTTTCCGTGCAAGCGTTTTGTCCGGCTTTAAAAAAGTAGGACATGCAATCAATTCAGGCATGCCTCCACAATCAAACCTCACCTACAATTTCATGCACGGTAGCAATTTAATAGTGGCTCAATGATTTGGCTCATTGGCACACTTTTTATAATCACTTCTTCCGAAAAGACTGTACCGCTTTCAAGGGCAAGTAATTCCATTTCCAATATTGAAGTTATGCAAAATATCAGAGATAAAGATTTCAACGACCGAGCTATTCCAACGTTCCGAATGTACGCCTCTGCCCATGACATCATAAGACCTCGCATTTAGGCTATGGAAATGTTTCAATGATTTTCGGGTGACGTTTTATTTCGATTTGAAGGAAACGGCGTAGTGAATAAAGCCATTTACTTTAAATTTAATCTTAACCCTAAATGAACTCAACCTTGAGGAGAGAAAACCTGGGCTCAAGGCCAGCCTCCATACAGATCAGCTTTCGGAAGAAAAAATAGAAAGAAGACTAAATCCGGTCGAAAGATTGTAAAGGCACAGTCCTCAAGCTGTCGTTTGATCTTACCTATCGTTATAACCATTACTGAGCATTTTATTCTGTAGGATGTGCATATCGAATGGAGACTGTTTCGACTCAACGATGAAATTCTTTATTATTTAATTCTTTTAAGGAAAATCTTCTGTATGTTATCGTGTTTAAAATCAGTCAGTGGATGTCATATTCACAGAAAATACTATAGCAAAAAATAGCATAAAATTGAAGTGTCCTTGTGAAACTTTACCTGGTTCTATGGCTTACTGTATATTTATTGTATATTTGACAAATAAGCAAGTGTGTACAAAAACCAGTTGCAATAAGAAATGGGGTGAGTGGGCCTGCGGCGATGCATATGGAGGCACTTGTAACAAAATCGGGCATAAGAAAAGCACGATCGATGGCAAGGGCTCCACTGAAGCGAAACATAAACAAGTTGACGTCCACATACCCGCCTAAAGTCACAGTAAAGTTTCCGACCTGCTCCATAAACAAAGGCAGACTTTTTTTCGGGAGACAGAGCGATGCTGAAACAGTGGCTTCAGCGAGTGCCTAGCATTTTATCGTAAGATCGTTCGGAGGCCATCAAGTTCTTGTCTAGCTACGTCAGCGTCTTGAAGACTGTGTCACCCTGGCAGGCAGGATGGGCTCCCCCGGGAGTAAAGTGAGCGTCCTTGCCATGATCCCGATCCCTGCGGCTCTTTACAACCTCCATTTGTTCGAAGCCCTTTCCTCCGTCTCCGCTCATTTGCGCCTCCTCGACTTCCCAATTACACGCCTCCAGGAAGAAGGTGGATGTGGCTGGGTACTTAATGGTCAGCAGTGCTCAAGCTGGGACCAAGTCATCGTCCTAAGGACCCCGTCGCCATAGATTAGATACCATCACCAAATGGCCGAGAGAATTTCGGACCATGAACGGAGAACGACGCACATTTAGATAGGGCTCAATATAAAATTGATGATCAACTCGGATTTTCCTTTCTTTTTATATCTTTTCGGTGATATGGCTGGAGCTAGCGCTTATCTGAAGTGCGACTCGTGAGATTCGCTCAGCACTTCATAATATGTTTATGTTGCCAGTTTTACCTCTATCAGCGCCACAATGGATGGCTTTTTGTACGAGCTGTTCCCCATGCATTGATGGCAATGTGTTATACACTGGCCAGCACTCTTAAGACGGCCCTTTTTTTGAAAGGACAGTAAAAATGAGCCTATTCTACCTATTTTTGATCCACACTACAAAATATTATGATGAATTTCTTTAATGAGCGCACATCTCGCTGAGCTTTCATCGCCGCAATCCAGTAATCATAGTTTGTAGGGATTTTTGTCCCTTTTCTGACGGCGTAGTGACACTTCAGCCCACAAGCCTTGTTTTGAAAGAATCCCGATTGTGTTAACTCCGGCGTGAGTCAATGAAAGTTATTTGCAGTTATTAATAAGGTATGTCGTTTGTCGCAAATCCACTCAAATCATCTAAACTTACCAAACCAAAGGTCACTGAAAACGTTGTAAGCTAAAAGATATATGTTAGGCATATTCCAATAAATACTTGACCCATAACCACCCAAAGTACTTGGAGTAAAATTTAGCGTAAAAGGACATGGAAGGATTTTTCATTAAAGTACGCAATTTTAAGCTTTGGAAAATGCCTAAATTATTAAATTTCAGGTTTCCAGAGGGGTGACATTTTTCAAATTGTGACACCACTAAGCTTAAAAGATCCTCTAAAACAAATTTTTCTGTTTGCGAACGGCATCGCTGGGCGGTTTGGGGATAATGGCAAAAAAAGAGCGACTGCCCAAGCGGGTGTTGACGTAGTTTGGTATCGAACAAATGCTCTGCATATCAACATGAAAAAATTTAGGGCGACCTTGTCGCTGCACGAGCTACTTAAGCTCTTCTTTTGAAGGTAACAACGAGGGAAAAGTTGATCTACAAATGTCTTTGCGTTGAATGTAACTTCATATTAGGACAAAACAAGAAAAATAACATGAATGAGAGAACATGAAAAACACATCAAGAAGGGTACTCCCTTGCAAGCAAAGTACTGTACAATTTCCAAGAACACATTGCATGCGTAAACCGAGAAGGCATGTTTGCTCAGTCTTCCAAGACTTGCCGGAGTGAAGTAGCTATTACAAATAAGAGAGTTTAACTTCACAAAGCTAAAATCGGTCTGCGCAAGGGTTGTAGTTATTAAGCCCTTCCCTAATGAGGCAAGAAAACGACAGAGACATCCCTTTGTGTCAGGGTCGTGCGTGCTCCCTCTCTCCCCCGTGCTGAGCGCAACTCTCTCCTTTCCTCAAGTTACAGCCCTTCATTTCATCTTTTTTCCTCATTTCAAAGCTTTAGCCTTATTCATTGAGAACACTGGTGTAAATAGACGTTGCAGTGGGCCCAAGTCGCCACAGGATAGGAATCTCAGCCTGCAAACCCTCTTTTTGATCCTTTGCAGCGTTATTAAAAATGTCTCATCTAATCTCGACTCCTTTGAGGTAACAGCTTGTGTAATAAATCAAAACCTGAGAACACACCTTCAATTATAGGTATCCATAAAAAGCTTGAATCTTTAAATTAAAAAAGTCTTAAAATTACTGAGCATTCGCGAAAATCATTGGCAAAAATGCGTTATCATTTTTAATTACTTTTTAAAAATATATTTCATCGAATGGGCGATAGAAACGACCCAACAAATCTAGTCGACGCCCGCAAGTCGGATATGGGAGAGGGAAATTGTCTGGTCGCCAAACATGCTTAGGGGTCACTATAGGTGTTGAAATAAACACTTTCATGATTGATGATCTAGTGAATCTCACAAAGACGGAGCAGATGATATTTTTTATATGAAATGAGCCAATGAAGAGCACACAGATGTCATGTTTTGATATCTCTTCTTACATATGTACTAATTTTCGCGTTTTCTGTCGTTTGTTTACATGCATGGGGGAAAAACGCAATCTTTGTTTAAGAGGGAATCGTCTCGAGTATCTGTAAAACTGAATAAACATGTCTGAAAAGATTCTTTTTAGTTGAAAATAGACCATGAGTTAATTTAGGTAGGTCAAGGTAAAAAAGGTAAGGTTTAAATAATGTGCAGCTTTATATACCTTAGCTTATGTTAGGCCAGAGTAAGTTGAAGAGGCTTTGAAAATATATTTAAAAAAAAAAAACAAGAAAAAAATGCAAACAGTAAGGTGCACTCAAGGGAAACCAAGTACTTTCAGTTATTATGTAAAACACAAATCGCACAATGAGCAAAACCTTGAAAGATCATCTACCGTATGTTTAGATTTGGCAGAACCATTTGGGCAGATCTTAACGATATTTTGGACTTATTTTGGCTCAATAAGAGTTAGGTCAAGTCAATAGGTATCGACTAAGGGGTAGGCTAAGGGTATGATAGGTTCGTTAAGAAAGAAACCAGCGCGTGAAGAACATGCAACGTCACCCCAGCCGTCACCAAAGCTCAAAGCTTATAACTCAGTGACCTCATTCCCAGCAGTCACAACCTATGATTGGCCGGTCCTGATCGATATGCTGACGGAGCCAATGAGTATCTCGCTTTATGAGGGTAGCCAATAAATTGGCGAATCTTGAATGGAATCGATTGGGTGGCCGGCTGGCACGGAACAGAGAAGGCTTAGGCGTCGACTGGGCGATGCGGATTGGCCCGCCCAACCCCCTAAATGACTGATCGCGAAAAGCAAACCCAGACCCGAATACCGTACCTAATGGATTTCTTGCTATCTGTGTATATTCCATCTATCACTATTAGTCTCTGATTGGAGTGAGTGACAGAGCATTGGTATCCAACCAGATATCTCGCCGCCCCAATCTTCAATTTAAGTTCTGACAATGTTTCGGATGAAATGTCATTTCATGTATCCGATGCGTGAAAGTGTTTCCTGGCTTTGATAGCTTTCCGTCAATCTGAAAAGGCTGGCATTTCCCGCCTCCATTTGAACTTTCGCGTATGCGGAACGAGGCACAAGAAACGTAAAGTTTGCCTAAACCTGATGGTCATGAATCCTAATGACCTACTACATCGCTTGCAGCTAATTGCTGCCAATGATAATGAGAAGAAATATGTGGTGATTTTGATAACAGACGAACAAAGGGGAGGCAAGGACATACAGAAGGAAACAAACCTAACCTTCCGATCCGTGCCTTTTAATCGGCAATCATCATATTGTAGTAAAACGTAAAGCAAGAGTAGAACACACATGCAAAGGATACTGTGAAAGTTTGTTAGAGCGGAAAAATAGTTATGTCATGAAATCTCTCCTAAAATAAATGTAGTAATTATGAAAAAAGTAATAGCAAGCGGACTATAACAGCGTATAAAAACAAGAGCTCCCCCTACTGGCCCATAGCAACGCGCGTAGGCCTTAGCATCCAAGCGCCCATATTTCAAGCTTTCGGATGTCTTTTAGCAATTCTCAGTTTTGTTTTTCTTTGCAATGGCTGAGTTTTATAAATCATAAAGTTTAGCTTGTACCTCGAGTAAATTGATATGGCCTATCCTCACCTAGCCAAATGTAACCGGATAAGCCTTATCTATAGCTTACACCTAATCTCGTCTAACCGAAACGGTTGGAATAACATTAGATCTTCAGTTCTTTAGCACAGGATACTTACTGATCTGGTTTTTGTGAAGTTTACGAATTTTATAAAAAAACAACCTTACAAAACCACCAAAATTTCATGTTATCCTGAATTTTTCATGAGATGTACTGCATAGTCCAGCTTGTCTCGAGTACAGTAAAAATCTGACAAAAAAAACTGTTCTCTAGCCAATCGGTACGAATTGGCTTCTGTTGAATACTAATCAAGCTCGGTTTGTGTAGATATATCTATCGAATTGAATTTCTTGAAATTAAGATCTCTGAACTCTGAAGCCTACAAGTGTAGGCGCACCCTCAGTTGACTCATACTACCAAGCGTCTAAAGATACAAACCGCGAGTATTTCTCAAAGCACAGATTGTTATGTCAAAACCTACAATCTGATTCCTTATGACCTCCCATTCTACAGCCATGAGTCTATCCGCCAAGTAGTTCAATCCTTCCGATCCATAAATACGGAACTCTTGAAAGTGAGGGAATCGGCTGCTCTACAAGAAGAACAATCAAACCATTGAATCGTTGAAAGGACTTCCAAACGAGCACCCTGCCCTTCTGAAATCCTGTGCCGCATTTGCCAGCCTGGTTTTATCTCAACGTCATAATAATCAAGAGCACTTTCCCCGACAAATTTTACGTCAGTCTATGACTATTTAGGTACCTGTGTTCATTTCCGTCTAATTAGGCATCTAAATTTGTTTACATGCGTGGGATATTTTGAGGCCGATTAGCTTTGACTCGATTGAAATCAACCAAATTATTGATGAGCAATCAAAAACACACTTTCGCGACAAATCTTTACTTTCTACTCAGTCTTTACTTTCCATTACCTGACTTTCTATTTTAGAGGTAGAAAGGACGAGTATTGCGCTCAACCCGGATGACGTCCGTTAGCCACAGCTCCATGGATATACATGGAAAGTCAAATACAAGAAATGAAGCTCCTAATGGGGACGTGGGTTTAGGAAACTTACGTCAAAATGCAACTCGCCGTACAGCACATAAGGGCGTGAACATTTTAGCGAACGAAGAGAAGCACTCTTACGGGGCCCCTTATAGTGTTAGAACACACAAATTCCTATATACGCTTATAAGAGATACTGATGTGCCACATATAGTTGAAACTCCAAGACGAAAACTACTTTTTGATACTTTGGAATTAAGCACGAGAATAATGATGCGTTTAGAAGGGACTAGGCAAGAATCGATTCAAGACTGTTATAAACATGAAAACATTCGGTTACTCTGTGAAATTCGACGTGCGTAAAAAAAGGATGAAAAAGAAATCAACGGGTTTTACAGAAATGTTATTCTTGTGACGCGGCTGGACTTGGGAAAAAGTCTTGCACACTGCGATGGCTGATAGTGCAACAGACTGAGAAATTTTAGTATTGCCGCCAATAGGTGCGTCTAGGGAAAAAATGTGATAGAAGAAAAGTTATATACTTATGCCCTGACGGTATGGTGGTGAAAGGTGCATGTGGATGATGAAGGGTGTTTCCAGGCGCTACCTCTTAACGCGTACATCGTCAGAGTTAGGTTTGGTAGGTCCTTCCAGCGGCTCCGTGAAAGCCGAGGTGTTACTGAGCCGACGTAGATTCCAAGAATCTCCGCGATTTTGCGAAGCTGCCCACGTCATTTGATCGCGGATCGGATTTCAACCGCGAACCCCAACCGAGTTTCGACACCATCACTGATAACAGAGCAACGCTAACCACTCGGCCACCGAGAAGACATTTCACGCCGGTGTTCGGATGCGCATTTTAGTGACGAGGCCTCGGATAAAGAAAGGAAGAAAAATGCAGCGGAACTGAGAACCAAACCCGCGTCGCGAGATTGGCAGGCGGACACGCTGACCATAGCCACGACGCCTTGTTGATCCCGAGTAAAAACCTACGCAATAAGACCGAAACCTGTTTCTTTCGAGGGCTCGAGTCTCCTAACCGCATATTTGCTGCGGCTCTGACACGACCGCGCCAAAGCTGCATAGAGGAGTGGCCATAGTCTTGAGTTTGCACTCCATAGGCAACGTAAACAGCACGCCGCTGTTTAGCTATTACCAAGGGAACGACTTTCCAGACCCAAAAACCAAGCTTCCATGACTCATGGTGACATTGAAGAGCCTCAGCAAGTGTCGATAGAGGATCAACCAACACATCCAGAGAAACAATTGGTTAAATTGGTAAAGAACGAATTTTTTTGCGAGGGCGTGGCCCCTTGCTTCTTAACATCTAGTTATAAATACAAATGCAGGCTACCAAGTAATCCATGGATTCTTGAAGTTAGTTGCCAGTCATCAGTAAAGACACGACATCGTTGCTTCCACTGAATTCCCAATTTTGTCGCCTTACAATGATGGAAGTCGCATCAAAGACAGAGAATTAATGATATGTTAAACGTGGTGTTTTTTACACCCACACTTCATTAAGACTTGGAGCGGCTTCATTTAAGCGCATAAGAATGTTCCTTGGGCGTCGAGAAAACCTACAACGCAGGCAATCACCGCCACTCTCTTCAGCATCAAACATCTGTCTCCTACAGACACTTAAAACATATTTTCTTTCTTCGCTTTCCTCCAGCCCTGGGCTAATAAAGAGAAGAGAAAAATTGCACTTGTACTTTACCGCGTAAATTCAAAAGCAGATGCGCAACAGACCCAGCTTATCACAAGCAGAAAGGAGAGTTATGGTTACTAAAAATTAGTAAACAAAAAAAAAAGATACGGCCAAACTTAGCTAAAGAACAACAACAAAACAAAACTAACAGGTCTACTGGTAAACGTTACTGTGACACATTACTGTTTACAGTAACAATTCAAACTCAATGGAGTCTAAAGTCATTCCCCTGACAGTAACGGGCCTCGATAAATTATCCGATGGATGCCTTCAAGGTGAGTTTGCAACGGTATTTCTCGGTAATCAAAGGAACCCTTTCACAAAATGTAAAATTCTTATATCGAACACTGCTAATTACTTTGCAAGTATAACAGCCCGAGAAAAGGACAGCCAATAATATTCGTAATTTTTTTAGTTTTTACCTGCGCATCATCTTTTAATGCACGGACTACCTCAGAAAAAACGTGCGACAACTCATTATTGCCTTACATGTTAGATATTGAAAGAAATAATAGGAATGTCAAGATTACGTTCACGTTGAATATCACGATCACGGTCTCAGTGCAGAGCCGTTGAACAATGCTCTCGTATTGACTCTTATTGGCAAATCCAACTACAATCAGTACAGTCATGAATACATCGACTTCAAAAAACTACTATCATAGGACTTAAAGGAAAACGACATTGCAGAATTATGTTATAGATGCTCTAGTGTCGTAGATGTAAACAGCAACCTTGGTAACAAACCTTACAAAACTTTATAAAAATTATAAATTCCCCAAAAAGATATCAATGCACAGATTACCTGAGGGGGCTAAAATAAAAATGTAAGTTTTGTTTGGCTAAGCGGTCCATGCATAAAGAGTTAAGGAAGACGCATTCCTGTTTTTACCTCATCCATAAAAATTGAAGAGCATAGAAGTTTCCAGTTATCGAAGTTGTTATCTACATTCGAATAGGGTGTAAAAAACTCGCGAATTCGATTCGGTGAACTTACTTTACGTGTAACGAGATGGGAATCGATACCGTCGAGACTATATCTTGAAGTAAAATGTCCCCAAAACAGACGAGTTCCTCGAAACAGTTTGTCTGACAGGTAAAGATCAATTCAATATCCCCTAAGGCAATAAACTCAAAAGGGCAAGTATAGACATGTCTACTACGGGAATGGACATACGACTCCGGGGGCGGCCAGAACCGTGTGTCGAATTTTTTTCGAAGTGCCGCCACCTTATCCACTGCATTCGGAACTACTGCGGGAGCATGAGGCGGTGAAGAGGAAGGACGGGGACCCGGGGTGACTGTTGGCAGAGCTTCAATACCTTTGAGGTTTCGCCATCCCGTCGGCGAAAGGTACTTCCTCGCCACAGTCTCCTCTAACCGTGATGGTTCTAAACAGTCAATAAGATGGCGCTCCTGTATCAGCCATCATGAGGCCGTTTGTTACCGTGCTGTGATTAGCACATAATCACTAATTAGAACGCCTTAAAAACGGAAAAAGAAAAGAAGATAAAACATAATGTGGCATCAAAGCTGCCTCAGGTAATAAACAGTCGCTCCGGACGCTAGCGCAAGACAACAAACTCCCCTGGCCAAGGAAATAAAACAGTTCGATTTACTTCCTTGGATTGGATGATCAAGTGAAAATCAGTCCTGATACTCTCAGCTTGATCAAAAATGCAATGTTACCGGATTTATTTTCTTTTTCTTTTTTTAAATCCAGAGGCTAGAGGAAAGTTAATTAATATTTATAGGGTCATTGGCTTATTACCATTCTCAAGGGTAAGGTTAGCAATAGGCATGCCCAAATTACATTATGTCTAGAGAACTTTGCCAAAGTAACTTCTATTAATATTGATGCCAGAAATAATGGTACCGTATTAAAAGTGTGCAAAAGTATGAGTTGCTCATTGCAACAGAATGGCCACTACGTGCTGGGTGCTGTTGGTAACCTGACCCAAACTTTAGTGGTAAAAGTTGTTTTCCGTTACTGAGGTCCACAGTTTTACCACTCACAAAAAGCATATTATTATGAAAAAAAAAACTTTTGCGTTGTGGTGGGTAAATAACGAGACGTTGACAATCAATATCAGGTTTAACATCCATTCAGACACACAAATCGTCCGAAATAATGTATTCGTATTTTCGTAGCAACAGAAGTATGGACCATGGAGGCAGTCATAACTTACCACAAGTCTAGCAGTGGGTTTAGTTGGTAGCCCCACCACAATAACCACTTATACAAGTAACCAATGTGCTTAGCGATATTGCCTCTATAACAGACTATTTGAGGGCAGTCGGAAGGCAAAGACCAATATCAGCATAGTGACTTGTTGGCGAACTCGAAGACCTTGAGGCAAATGCCGTAACTAATTGTAAACGAACCTTTGAAAGTTTGAATAAACGTTTCGACAAACTTCCCACCTGTTTGATTAGAGTTCACAATTTCTTCATTTCAGTCAATTTCCGCTATTACTAAAAGTAATCAAGGACTGAAAAATCGCATATAGAAGAGTCTTAAAATCCTAGTACCACGAGAAGGAACATAAAACTTTTTCGAAATTACCGCACTTATATGTATAAACCATACGATTCAACGGTTGTTGTTAAAAACATACTTAACAGGTTGGCAAAATGGTATTTTTGTGCTTACTTATTAGGTAAGTAAAGGATTGGTACCTGAATGTACCGTACTTGTAACAAAGAAAGCGCGATATGAAGCAGTGTGGAACTGCCAAGACTTTGTGAATTAAGATCACATGCCGCCATCTAGCGAGTAAATAGGAAACTACAATATGATCCAAAGATTATATCAAGCAGTACTCTCTTAAACCGCTAGAGGGCAGTAGGTATACAACAGCATTCACAGCATTCGACCCCATGAAATATTTTGCATGTTCACCAGGCACTCTCAGTTTTTAAGGTGTGGTTCTCGAAGTGATTCACCTCTATAAAGTCTTTCATTAAGTAAAGACCTATACAACTGTATTACGTCAATCTTTTTTTGGGGTAGGAATAAGGGCCTTGCACGTCACTACGATGAACTGCTGGTCAACGGTCGCTAAGTCTGCGATAACCTTTCATTCATGGGCATCAATTTCTGACACCAAGACGAAAGCGGAATGAGGCTTCGAAATCAGTAATGCACGATAATGTGGGTTAAGAAAGAAAAGGTTACTTCTTTTGTGCTAAGATCCAATGTTGCTTTGCTGGGCAATGAAAGATGACGAAAAAAAGAAAAAAGAAATAGAGGGTTCCATGAGTCATAGTTTCATTGGGTACCTCGTTGCCTCTTTTAGTACTACGCTGTGAGGACCAGTACTGATGTGATCTTATACTAAATCAACAAGAACTGGATACTAGGGATGTCAAAAACCGACCGGTATAACCGAAAAACCGGTTTATTGAGTTCGGTTAACCGGTATAAACCGGTCTTTTTTCCACTTCGGTTTTAACCGGTTAACCGACGGAGAACCCTAA
>Ga0058701_10001382_pt1 | contig 17097 bp, 17 predicted proteins | sample AgamicOrMae_FD_97039 | JGI IMG/M metagenome (GOLD analysis project Ga0058701, IMG submission 97039) | Agave microbial communities from Guanajuato, Mexico - Or.Ma.e | ecosystem: Host-associated > Plants > Phyllosphere > Phylloplane/Leaf | place: Guanajuato, Mexico | collected 2012-06-04
GCGCTCACATCGGGACCGAGACCGCGCCCCCTCAGTTCGAGCGTCCGAAGACACTCCCCCTTGTTCGTTTCGTCTCTCGCTGCGCCTCGCAGAAAATTATGACCTTCTTTTTGGCACGCAGTGCACACTGTTTAGTGCACATTGCTTACAGTTGTTAGTACACACTGCACACTGCACATTGCAGAGCGAAGAGCCAAGAGCAAAGAGCGAACTTTTTACAGAGCAGAGCGAACTTTTCGCAGCGCACTGCTTGCCTTGCGGCGCGCACTTTGCACTGCGCGTTCTGCGGGCGGCCCTAAGCTGCGGCCGAAAGCAGAGCAGCACATTGTGTTGCCTGTTGCCTGTTGGCTTCTTCTCGCGCGACGACAAAAGAGCACAGGCAGACACTTACACGCCTAAGGTGGACGCGTCTCGAGGCTAGTCTCTGCTCGGCAGACAGACACTGGCGAGCTGAGACTGGCAGTGGAGAGACAAAAGACAGCCTTTTGGACGCTTTTGGACGCTTTTGGTCGCCCCCCTCGAGCTCGCCGCTTTTCATTGGGCGGCCAACGCGCACTGCTCAGCGCCGCCTCCTCCCAACTGCATCCCAGCGCAACAGGTGCGCTCCCTTTTTGCGCTTTTTTGCGCTTTTTGCCTTCTTTTTCGCCTCTCTTGTTGCCTCTTTCTTAGAGGTGCACTAAGGCTCCAATCATTTGGGACCTTTCGAGGAGGCTGGAGCCTTGGGACAGAGAGTGAGAGAAGAAGAAGAAGAAGAAGTGGCGGCAGAGAGAAGAGAATCTCTCCATTCGAGAGAGAGAGAGACAAAGGAGCGCACTTTTGTGTCCGCCTTGAGTGTGCCGGCGGAATGTTAATGTGCTCAATGTCGTGGTCGTTTGTTTTAACTTGGGCTCAGCCGGCCGGCCCAAAAGGGAGCTCGTCCTTAGGTTTGGCTGAAGGAAGAAGTCCAAGTTGCTTGTTTCTGGCGCGCTCGATTGGGACGCCAAATGCAAACGAGCGATATGGAATTCGTGGTCCCACTTGCGAGCACTGCCTGTTCGCATCTAACCATCCCGCCACTAAGCAGCGGGCAGTGCTGCTCGCAAGCGTTGCTCCTCGTCTGGCCACTGGGCGGCTCTTCCGCCAGCGCGTCAACGTGCGCCCCTGAGGAAATCAAGGTTGTTTCGCGGCCGAGTGGGCGCCTGGCCAAGGCTGAGCTGCCCAGCCGGAAGGAGCGCGCAACAGGCAAAAGTTGCGCAGCCGCAGCCAAGCCCACGCGAGAGACTGTCTTTGGCTCACAAAAGACGCACAGCTTTGCGCAGTGCTCGTGTGCCCCACTCTGCACCGCACACAGTCTGCACTCTTTTCTCTGCGCTCTTTTCTGTGCAATCTTTTCTGTGCACAATTCACTGTGCGCTTTTCGCTCTTCACTGTGCGCTTTTCAGTGCGCTTTTCACTGCGCTGCTTCGTTCGCTCGCACGCGTCCTAAGCAGCACAGCTAAGGTGCGGCGAACGAACGACGCTGCGCACAGTTTGCCGCTCACAGTCCGCCGCTCACAGTCTGCCGGCGGAATGTAACAAGTGGCTGCTAATTGCGAACCGACTCCGCCCAGACGCCGCCCCTGGACATCGATCATGCCGAGCTCGCCGCCGGGAGGCTTGCCGCCCGCGTCGGCCGGATATTGGCGCGCCCGGAGCCAGTTTGGGGCGGGCGCGCCGCCGGACTGGCCAAAGGGCAAGCGGCGGCGTGCCCGAAGCCGCACGACGCGCCGCACCGCCGCCAGAGACTGTCTGTGGCTTCCCTTGGCCTTGGAGCAGCTTGGAGGCAGCAGGCCGCCTTTGCCGGACGACAAGGCGACACAGACAGGCCGAGCGGCGACACAGACAGCATGCAAAGGCCGCCAGCTCGACGGAGTGCGCGCCGCCTCACCTCGCGGGCTCATTATGCCGACGCATTAGAGACTGTCTCTGGAGGGGCAACTGGAGCTCAGGCGGAATGTGTTCGCACTCAATCGGGCCAGCTGAGTGTGTGTGTGCGTCTGGACGTGTGTAGCTAAGCGTGCGAGCAGCTAGTCTACGAGAGGCAGTGGTTCGCGAGCTGTGCCTTTGCCTCCTTAGGCTTGGCGGCAGAAGACTCTTGTGGTCCCCAAACAGATTAACAGGTTTTGGCGCAACAGAAACTCGCTCGGAGAAGTCAGTGGTGGACGCAAAAGGCGCACAAAAGGCCGCAGCTAGTCTATACTGAGTGCGCGCGCGGCAAGCAGAGAAGCGCGCACAAGGCAGGCTTGAAGCACGCTCAAAGCTCAGCTTCGCCAAGTGTCACTGTGCGCGCCCAAGCGTTGACACTGCGGCTTAGCTGCGGCGACACTCAGCTTCTGGACGGCCTATAACGAGTTGTCTGTAAATCTTCTCCTGGAAAGCGCACTGTTTGACAGTCTTAGTTGTAAAGAGGTGTAGATTTCGCAATTTCTTAGGCTTACGAGTCGAGAAATTGTAGAGAATTGTGAAAAACTGTAAAAATTGTGAAAAATTGTGAAAAATAGTGAAAAAATCGGCGAAAATTTGGCGAAAAATCCGAAAAATTTCCACAAAAGGTCAATGGGCGGCCGCTGTTTGTCAGCGGCGAGTCTCGAGCGACCATCTGCCCAGAGGACGAGCTGAAAGTGCGCGCTGGAGACACTTGTGCCGCCCCTTAGCTTGGGCTCCTTGGCTGCTGCTTGGCTGCTCTTGTGCTCTGCAAACAAAGCTCAAAGGACACTTGAGCCCACTGGTCAAACAGGACGAGCAGCCGCAACTCGGCCAGCTTCTGCAGGACGCGAGACAGTGGTTGGCGCGCAACTGGTGCTCGCAGGGCGCCTCTGAGGCACCACTTTGGCGTGCGTTTTGCAGCGAGTCTGCCGCTTTGCTGGCGCTCTGTTTTTCGTCTTTTGGGGCCGCCAGAGAGTGTGTGAGGTGGTGGAGAAGTCGCCCAAGTGGCCCGCGAGGAGAGCAGAATGAGCCCAACTGGAATGGAAATAAAAAACCGGCCCAAAAATGGCCCAAGCTAAGCGCCCAATTCTCAATGGTGCGCTTCTGGCCGCCCAAGTGGAAGTTGCTGCAGACCATTGGAGAGCTGCACTGGCGGCCGGTGCTAGTCTGCGGCTCGTGTGCTTGTCCCTCGGCCACAGACAGACCGCCGAGGACAGTCTCACGATGCTGGCCAAGGAGTCAAGAGAGGCGATTAGATGCCATTGTCTTTGGCTGGCCTGCGCGCTGCTCGAGCGCCGCTTAGGTCAGCCTGTTGGCCAACTGGTGGCCCCACTGACCAGTGGTCACTTGGGCTCGCTTGTTTGTTGTTCAGGCTCGTTGGTGTGTGGCATTTGTTGTCAATTTGGCGGCCAAGAACTGGGGAATGTCTGTGACTTTGCGGCCGAGTTTTAGGTCAGCTCAGTGCAGCGAGAGAGAGAGAGACTGTGTGCGGCGAGCTGGCCTGTTGCGCCGCGAGCTGAGCTGAGGCGCGCCGCACACTCAGCACTGGAACTGCGCCGAATTGTTCCACCTTAAACGTGCGCGCGCGAGACTGCCAGTCCCAATCGCTCGCCCACAAAGTCTCGTTCGCCGCCTCTTCTGCGCTCGCATAATTCATCCTTTGCGGCCCCCACAGACTGTGTGCAGTCCGCACACAGTCTCCAGTGCAGCTTTGCACTGCACACAGTCCACGGCGTACAGGCAAAGACAAAGATCACTCCAAAGCTCTCGAAGATTGTCTCTCGGTGGGCCAGATTCCTCCTGCGCTTGCCAGTCGCTCTCTCTCTTCAATCTATTCTATTCTCTTTCCTCCTCCATCTCCAGATTTTATTTATTCTTTATTTTAAGCAAAACAACGAGCGTAAAATGATTCCAATCGGATCAAATTTTGCTCGCCCACAGTCACACACACACACACTAAACTCTCTTCGGCCCTTCCAAGCAACTGCTCACTGTCTGCTCAGGCCGGCCAGAGACAAGCAGAATCAAGCAGAGACAGTCTCTCCTAGTCTCTCTTGGTCTCTGCTTGAAATGGCGGCCGGCAAACCATTTATAATGTGATTATAAATTGCGCAACTCTGCTGCGAGCATTGTGCACTGGTTGGACCTTTTTCTCTGCCTTTCTCTCTGCCCTTAGCTCGAGAAGGGCGGCCACGCAGCAGCAGCGGCAGCTCGCCCGAAGCACAATCGGCCACCAGCTATGCAAAGTGTCCGATAAATCAGGCACTCTTCTTCGTGTTCCGCCTTCTCTCGCCGAGCACAAAGCACGAAAGGAGGCCCAAAACAAGCACAAGTGTCCTTTGCCCTTTGCCCATTCACTTCCAATGACAATGATTGTTCGCCGACTGCCCAAAAAGCAGCCAAACCTTAGCTCTAGACCTTAGCTCTGGAGCCTTAGCCGCAGACTGTGAGCGGCGCTTTATGGCTTTCGCGCGGGACGAACAGCGCTCGCCAGTGATCGATTGGACAGAAACGGACACTCTAAGGCCGCAAAAGCCGCTCTCTGAGACCGCAGACGACCTGTTGCGTCCGGCGCACTGTCCGTCTGTCTGTGCGTCTGTTCGTGCGTCTGTGTGGTCCGGGCGGTCAACTTTTGCCGCAGACTGTGGCTGGAGCTTGGGCAGCTCGCTCGAGACTGTCTCGGGCGGCCCGCGCGGCGTCCCGTTGGGGCCCGGCAAATGGCGAGCTACGAGCTACGAGCTACGAGCCACAAGCTGCGAGCTGCGCGCGAACCTTCAGCTGACGCAATGGCCAGCCAAGAGCCAGAGAAAAGCGCGAAGGCCCGACGACAGTTGTGGGCCGCCCTCTCGCAGCTCCACTAAGCTGGCCCCAAGGTCGGCCCACGCTAAGCTGCGGTAAGCCTCTTGCGTCGGCGATCGTGCTCGCCGTTCGGGCTGAGCTGGGGGCGTGGCTTCGGGGCGCTCGTGGTCAAAAGAGGCGAAAGAGGCGAGGAAGAGAGTCCAAAAGAGGGGGCCTCATGCGGAGTGTTCCACTTTTGAGTGGGTGCGCGAACTGTGCAAAGTGCACTGCGTGGTGGCACTTTTGGTGGAGACGCGCACGCAAAATTTGCGGCACACTCGGTCCGCGCAAAGTGCGGCCTCCCAAGTTCTGGCCGATCCTTAGGGCCGGCCGCACTCTTGAGCGCCACAAATATGAGCACACAAATCGATGATCCAGAGCAAACAGCCCAAAACGAGGCCCACTTTTTCTCCATTTCGCTGCTCGTCGCTGGGCCCAAACTGGAAGATATCAAATATTTCCAATTCTTCGAAATATTCATCCAGATATTCTTTGAAGATATTCTTTGGAGATATTCTTCCACCTCCGACGCTAAGCACTGGGCCGAAAGTTGGCTCCTCTAACAAACTGGCTGTTTGTCCATCGCGCAACTTGTCCACCGCAGCTGCTCTCTGCATGCAAAAGACGGTCCCACTGCTTGTCTGGCTGGCTCAAAAAGGCGCTCAAATCGGCGCTCAAAAAGGCGCGCAAAAGGCGAGCAAAAAGGCCGATCACTGGCCGAAGGCAAACAACAAATGGCCCAAAGCAGCACGGAGCAACAGGTGTCCTTCGTGGTGGACACAAAGAGCGTTAGTTTGAGGGCGCCACAAATGCAAACAGGCGAGTGGTCCAAATGGTCCAAATGGGCGCACGCCGACAACTCGTTAAGACGCGCCAGACAGTCGCCCTTAGCTGTGGGCGAGCAGTGTTGGAGCAAAGGGCGCCAATGAGACGCCTTTTGGTTGCTTTTTGCTTGACTTTGCGAGTTGCGCCAGTGAGTTTGCGCATTTCTGGAGAGAAGGAGGCAAAGAGGAGGGCAGAAAAAGGGAGAAGAAACTGGCGCCACAGGTTGGCTGCGGCCAATTTGACGCTGCGTCTGGGGAAAAAAGGGGCAACTTTCTGGCCCTTTTTGCCAAACTGCGCGCATTGTTCCCCCTCGGCTGCCGCTCCTTAGCCTCGGCGGACGACTGTCTGCTGGAAACGTCGTTTGGGTGCAAATGTGAGTCAATTATCCGGCCGCTTTGGATTGCCAAACTGGCCGCTTAACTGGCCCAGTCAGGTGCCACCATTTTCCGCCCGTCGTGCCTTCAATCGTGCGTCTTTTGGTCAGTTTGGCTGACCAGTGGGCAGTGTGTTTGGCTGAGCAGTGGGCTGACCAGTCGAATGAGCAGACTAGCTAAGGTGGAATGAGCAGAAGGCAAAGGAATGGCGGCCGAGTGAGAGCGATAAAAAATATCCTATTTGTCTTATGGTTATGGTTGCGCCATTACCCAATTGGAGTGTGTCTTCTCTCTCTCTCTCTGTGTGTGCTTTTTCCTGTGGCCGCAAATAGAGACAGTGAGTTGTCTGAAGAGCAGTGACTGTGTGTCATAAGCTGGACTCGTGCGGCCAAAGAGCAGCTCAGCGAAGTTCGCCTCATGAAATGCAAACAAAAACACAAATTGCGCCTTGCAAATTCCATCGAGCGCCCACCGAAAGCCGCACACTTTTGGACAGTCTGCGGCACTTTTTCCCCTCACTTCATGTCAGCCCCAAACTGCGCCCGCCCAACAGACAAGCGTCGCCACCATTTCGGGTGACTTTATTACGCTCCTTCCACCTTTCAGTTTCCAGTTTCGGCCCATTTTTCTCCCTTTTTTTCCCTTTTTTTCTCTTTTTCGAGCGCCGATTCAGAAATCTCAGTTCAGAAAGCTCAGAAAGTTCGGAAAGCTCAGGAAAGGAGTCTAACTAATAGAGGAGACAAAAATGGACACCATTTGCGGCGGCCGATCGGAAGGCGATCGAGACCAGCTCGTCTGGGCAGCTCTTTCTGCCTCTCTCGAGCTGCCCTAAGGTCGCGCTCGAGCAAGGCCGCCCAACAGCGTCAAATCGGCCCAATCGAGCCGAAGACTGTCCGAAAGGAGCTCCCAAACAGAGCCGCTCGAAATATGCTCGCAAGTCAAGCATATTTCCTCGCTCGACTAATTGGGCCTTGTTTTCGCTCGCTCGAGAGGCAAGCGAACGCCGGAAAGCAGACTCGAGCAGAAGGAGAAGGCGAAAAAATGAAACGAAATGGCAGAATGAATGGAATCCAATTGGAGGCCAAAAATTAGCCGGCGAAAAAAGTGGCCCAGCCGCAAGTAAAGAGAGCCCACGAGAGTCCATGAGAGACTGTCTGGAGGCCAATTCGCTGCGAGTCGATTGGATTCGATCTGATCTGATCGAATCGGATCTGATCGGCGTGGAGAAGGCGTCTTTTGTTTGGCTCGCCGAGCTTGATTGAAGCTCGCCCAATCGGCCCGAAACACAAAGGCCGCCCTCGAGGCCAAACGTTGTCGACTCTCCGCTGGCGGCAAAAGGCACACGCCAGCTCGCCGGCTTCCCAAATTCGCTGGCAAGCTTCCATTCGCTGGCGCCGAGCCAAGTCTCCAAGAAGAAGTCAGCGAGCTCGCTCGAGACGCGCCCAAAAGCCCAAGAGCAACACTCTCTGCACGCAGCGACACTTGCGGGCACGTGCTGCCAGTTCGCCGCGCGCGCTCGCAGCGCCATCTGGTGGCCAGCCGGCGAACTAACCGCGCCGCGCGTAGTAGCTCTGCGCGCCGCCAGAGGGCGCTTCTGCCGCGCTCCACTGGGGCCCCCGAGGCGACCGCCTTGCCAGGAATAACAGAGAAAACAAGCAGCCCAAGGCCACCGGCGACTGTCCGCCTCTGACAGTACTCCCTCCAGTGCGCTTCCTGGTCCGCCTCCACGGAGGGCTGGCGGCCCCAGTTTGCGGTCGGCCGAGCGGAAGCGGCGGGGGGGGGAACCTCTCGTGCAGCCTGAGCATCGGCGGGCACCCAACGGCAGTCTCTGGCTGGCCAGACGGCCCAGGCGGCATGCTAATTCATTCATTGCGGTCCGAGACGCCTTGCTGGACACGGACTGGGCAGCGGCGCGAGGAAAATTCATCCATTAGTGCCGCTCTCGAAGTGCAGTCTCCAGAGGCTGGGGGCTCCATTTCCGGCAGTTGGCGCCCCCACGAAGAGCGCCCGTGCGGGAGGCCGCCTAGTAGTGTGCCTAGTGGCCTAGTGGGCCCAGTGGGCCTAGTGGGCCGCACACGCAGACCAGCCGAACATGATTTGTGACGCGCGAAGCCAAGGCTGGCGAGCGAGCGCCGCTGCACTCCGCTTGGCGCCCCACTGCCAAGCTGGCCGCCCGCAGCCTCGCCAGCGTGGAGCCTCGAGCTTGGGGCCGCCAGTCTCTAGCTCGCAGCTCCAAGCGGCCCAAAGCCGGACCTTAGGCGCCCTCGAGCTGAGCCCCAAGCTCCAGCCTGCAGAGTGGCGGCCGGTTTGTTTACACTCAGCGATGCGCGACCCCGCGCTAAGCCAATGCACCGAAGGGTCCCAATCTTTTCTCAAGTGCTTCTCCAGTGCTCGCGTGCACTTCTGCGGTGGCTGGTTGCTTGTTGTTGGAAGGTGCTGGCCAGTGCTCGTCAGTGGGCCAATGAAGAGAGCTGAGCTTCGGCGGGCCCAAAAGATGGAGGAAAGTTTTCCATTTTGTTCGCGCGTCTTCTTCCTGCAAATTTAAATAACTCCCAAGGGGGAGCTCAAGTCTAGTTGGAATAGAGGCCAAATTTAGTGGGAAATTGGCACCTCAACACCAAGACACACTGTTCGCTCACCAATTTTTCCCCCTTTGCCCACCCTTTTCCACCGCTCACTTCGCCCACCCACAAGCACCAGAAGCAAGCAAGTCCAACGCCCTCAGTCCAACCCACTCAGCTCGAGAGGCGGCCCCTTTTGTGGAGCTGCGTTGGGCCAGCCTAAGCGCAAATTTGTACTTGCAAATTGCCTCCCAGACACTAGCCAAGAGGGGGGCTCTTCAGGCGAGAAGCAAGCGGCAAGCAAGGAAGCGGGAAAGCAAAAAAGCACACAAAAAAGGGAAGCCAGAGGGGAAAAAAGCAGGATGATGATTGTGCACAGAAACAGCCAATTAGGCGGCCCCATTGGAGCTCTGCAGACACTCGACTCCTCGTTGCTGGTTGCCAGCCGAGAGGGCGACTTGGGCGGCCACCAGACACAGTCTGCGGGCCCACAACTGCAGCAGAAGCAAGCGGAACACGAGCTGTGGCAGGCGAGACAGAGACAGTCGCCCGAAGAGCAGCACTTCGAGGAGCTGGAGGGCGCCTCTCAAGCGGCCCGCGAGGCCCACTTGGCGCCCAACCCAAGCCAGGCCGGACTCTCAGGCAGACTGAGGAGCCTGGTGGGCCTTGTGTTGGCCAGAAGGAAAGGTAAGCTGGTGGAGAGGCGCGAGTTGAGGAGGAGGAGGAGCAGCTGCGGGCGCCCCTTAGGGTGCGCCTTGTGTGTGTGTGGGGCAGCTCGGCGGCAGGCATAAGGCGGCGCCCGCATGATAATTTATCGCGGCCCGAGATTTATGGCCACCGGGCGCCAGTTCGTGCTCATCTGCACTCCAAGGCGTGTGAGCTTTTTCCAGCAACCTCTAATGATCTTGTTGTCTGCCGCTGGCAAACTGGCGAGCTCTTGGCAAGCTTCTGGCGAGCTTCTGGCAAACTGGCCGAGTTTCTGGCGAGCTGCTGGCGAGCTGCTTGTCTGCGGAACACAAGGAGTCCAGGCGGGCGGCTGCCACAGACTGGCACAGACTGGCTGCCAGTGGGTAGTTTGTAGTTTGCAGACGGGCGGCAAATATGCCCAGATGTGTCGGGCAAGTGTGGCGAGCTGCACAATGTTCGCACAGCCAGCCAGCCAGCCAGCCGCTGTGGAGAGACAGTGACTCGCTCAGCTCGCTCGCCAGACAGACAGACAGCCGAGCGGCAAATCTTCAGCCCAACCCTGCAAGTGACATCTCCTTTTACTCTCAGAGACTGGCAGCGAGCGAGCCGGCCGCTCTGCTTTCGGGCAGCTGCAATCTGCTTCCAACTGTGTTTGGCAAGCCTTCTTGTGCAAGCCCCAAACACAGACCAGCGCCAAGTTAATGATCGATTCTGCTGCATTGCTCGTCAAACAGTCGCCGGCCTTCTTCTCTCTCATCGTGTCAGCGCGCCACTTCCTGTGCAGCGAGGCACTTCCTTTGTTCTTGTTTTTGTGCTCCTTCTTGTTGGTGCACGTTCTAGTTGGTGGCCAGCAGCCAGCGAGCAACTGGCTCCAAACTGGCCCCCACCAATTCTGCCAAATTTTTTCCACTCTCTGTCTCTGCGGCCTGTCCTTATCTATTTCTCGCTCGGGGCAGTCTCCCCCACTCACTCTGGTCCCAAGCGAAACTGAACGCATCCAACGGAACTAGTGCAGCCGTTTGGGCCGCAAGTGGGCCGTGAAGCCGGCCAAGTGCAGCTCAGCTCGGCCGCCAAGCCGCCAGACGCCAGCAACTGGCCGCCGAAACGTCCAAATGCGAGCGACCAAATTCAGATTTGGCCCCGAGATAAAAGGGGCTTCCACCACTTGCCCCAAAGGGCGGCCTCCTTCTGGGCCGAATTTTAAATTGATTTTCCCCACAGATTTGCACTCCTTCCGGCCACCGAGGGGGAGCCAAATGGGCGCCCTAAGATGCCCCCCAGAACTGCCCATTGTGACCGTTTCCGGTATGGCTTGGCTCCAACTGGCCGATGGTTTCCCGTGCGGCTCTTCAGCGGCGAGCTGCTGGCAAGCTAGTCCTTGGAGCTAGTCCTTGGAGCTAGTCTTTGGAGTTGCCGCGAGGACTGTCGCCTGCAAGTGGTGGCTTTGGAGTGCAGTGGGGCGACAGGAGACAGTATTGAGCTTGGGTTTGTTGGCGCTCGTCCAAGCAGAAGACGAGACGATGCGGCGGCTCGTTGTGTTTGCGCAAGGCACAACTGCGACACTTGACGCTTGGGGCTCGCTCGGCCGAGCCTTGTTGTTGCTAAGGAGCCAGAGAGAGAGAGTGTCTGCTAGTGTTCGGGCCAGTTTCTCGCTGGCTCCAAAGGGGTAAAGTATCCTAATGAAATTTGGCCGCTGAATTCAAAAAGTGCTCCTCCTTAGCTCGAGGCACAGAGGTTGAGGCAAGTGGGCGAGCTAGTGAGCTTGTGAGCTTGTGAGCTGGCGAGCGGACAGAAGAGGAAGCAGAGAGGAGGCTTGAGACGAGCGCCAGAGACTGGGACTGAGACTGGGGCCACTTGCGAGCACCAGCGCGCAAGTTGGGGGCGTGCTCGGAGGCGAGCCGAGCGAGTGGGAAGCTCGCTAATGAGTGGCTGCACTCCTCTGGCAAGCGAGCGAGCGCCACAGAGAGCTGGCCGCAAGTGGAGTGGAACTGCCGGGGAGCTTTGGGGAGACTTTGGAGAGTGGGTTCGAGAGAGTAGGTTTGGGAGGAGAGTTGGGGGCCGAGTTGAGGCAAGCCGCTCGGATTGGGTGACAATAAAGAGCAGCCGAGGGCCAGAAGTCAGATTGGAGACGAACGTCAATCGGACTTGGCGTTTTGTTGGCCACACGAAGAGAAGAGTTGTGGAAGAGGAGTTTCCAGTTTGCAGTTGGCAAATTTGGGGGCCCGAGAAATAAATCGCAAGGCTCTAGAGTGAAGTGAAGTGAAGTGAAGTGAAGACTCTCGCAGCTTGCCACTAACAAGCTCGCGCACGCTCACGACACACAGACACACTTCGGCGCGCCAAGACAGTTCATTAGTAGGCGTGGATTTTTTCTTCCTAGCTCACATTTTTAGCTCAATCAGAGAGCACACAGTTTGCGAGCTGCATCTTGGCTGAACACTTCTGAAGTGTAGGCGAGCTAGTGAGCACCGTTCGAGCAGTTTGGCAAGCTCCAATCGACGTGTGGGGCCCTCTTTTTACGGCCCAGCTCTTAGGTCAGTCGTGTTTGGGCGGCACTTTTGTGTGTTTTCTTTGCGCTTGTTCGTGACGAGCTCGCGCCAGTCCAACTCGAGAGGATTAACTGTTGGCATTCTGCATTGCGTTCAGACAAAGTGCGTTCAGAGTGAGACAAAACGACAAGAAATGAGGAAAGATGAGATGCGATGAGATGCGATAGTCTTAGTTGCGAGTGACAAGGAGCGAGCCAGTGAGCAAAGTCTCGGGTGTTCTGGGCGATCGGCCAGTCAGACAAACAGCTGAGGCCCAAATTTGTCGCCGCAATTTGAGATAGAGGAACTGAAATCGAACTCGCGTGGACTAGTTGCAGCCAGTTGAGCTTGGCTCTTTTGTTGACACAAGTTTGGCACAATAGAGGCCCCACAGGAAGAAGCGGACAAAATGCAGGGCTCGGGCCGGGAAATGACTCGTGAGTTGAGTTCCAGGGAAAAAATCACCATTCCAATCTCCTTCCATTCACGAGCTCTCGTATAATTTCCGCCACGCTTGGGGCTCCCAAAGGTCTCCCATTGGTGGTGCTTAGTCAGAGTTGCAGTCGCCTGAATAAAGAGAGAAAGAAAACCTGAGCACCTTTCAAGCTCACCAGTGAGCAGCATGAACTAACTCCAATGGCCAATCTTCCTCCACCCAAACCAGAGACCAAAATGGACAATCTGGAGGCCATGATCAATGAGAGCGCCCTGAAGTTGTTGCAACAGAAGGAACTGGTGTTCAAGCAAAGCAGCAGCCTCCAACTGGACACCTTGTGCAAGACAACCAAATTCACCAGACGCGAACTCAAGTGGCTCTACTCCGGCTGGAAGGTGGCCTGCACCGACGGTTGTGGGGTGAGCACGGCCGATCCATTGGCTGGCCAGACGGAGGGGAACAGTTACGGGTAAGTATTGACACTAATGCATGGCTCTTTTGCTCTTTTTCTCCCAAGCGACCAAACCCTAAGCTTGGATTGCCACTGGTTCCCTTGCTCCTGCTTCTGCTTCTGCTCTACCCAAGCACCAAGATATGCATGTACCAGACATTGAATGGAGATTGCCTGTTGCTGCATGATCTTAGTTCCATGCTTTCTTTCCTCTTCAAGCTCGATGGCACACGAATGAGAGATGATGCACTCTAGTCCACGAAGAGTAGGAGGCTAATCTGGATTAGTCTCATCAGAGGAGCCACTCTGCCTGCTAGCTTCCTGCTTGTAGTTTCTCGCATGCTTCCAAAACTGCCAGACACTAGAGGTGACCTAAGAACACCTAAGGATGACCCTGGTGACCATCTTTCTCTTTGTGCCAGCTCCCCTCCAGCTTCCATCACTCTCACCTGCTTGATACTTCAACTTCCACTCCCACTTTCACTCGTCATGCTGTCACGTCAAGCCAAACGAAACGAAATTCATCCAACTGGCTCTCTCCCCTTCTTCTCCCTCCATTTCTGCATTGGTGATATGAAAATATGCCCACAAACCTAATTGGACTTGGATGCGCTCCAAACGACTGAACGCCCTTTCGATTGCTGCCAACCCCAAATGTGGGTTGACACCCTCACCCTGTTTGCCATTGTCATCGTCTTGTCCCATTGTGATGTCCTTGATCTTGCTCCCCGAACATTTGTAACTCATCTGAAAGTTCCCAATCTTTATCATCTGCCTACTACGGAATCATCAATGAGCACCAATTCCAACAAATTTACGCTCAGTTCTTCCCCTATGGCGGTAAGTGCCAGTTACATAATGGGTTCAGGTGACGCTGAAGTCTCCTGCACCGAACGTTGGACGATCCCTAGTCCCCAGATCCATTTTCTCAGATTATCTGACAGATTCACGACATTACATCGGCAATTCAAATGATCAGGAGACTGCAGCTTTTATGCCAAATACGTTTTCCAGGCAATGTTTGGCGATACATTGAGCAAAAATGGTGGATTCATCACATTTGCCGATTATGCCCATGCACTATCAAACCTTCTCAGGGGTTCAGTGGAGGAAAAGATTGACTTTGTTTTTCGCCTATACGACCTAAACAATGACAATGTAATCACCCTTGACGAATTGTGCAAGATTTTCTTTGCCGTTTATCGATTACTCGGCGACAACGTGAACCTAAAACATGACCAACTCACCTATGAGACGCAAGCCGAAAAACTCTACAACAAAATCGATACCAAACACACGGGTTCCATAACAAAGCAACAATTTAGAGACTATTGTATAAAGGATAGCGCCATTGTTGATACGATCAAGATGCTCGAGATGTCTATTTGCTCCAGCGCATAAGTTTGCCTCAAGCACACCTAATTGGACCCCCGACTTACCATTTCGTAGTCTGGAATAACTAAGATCTCGATGTCGACGAAACACTAAGAATATGTAGATACTAAACAACTTTCTGGGAAAAACAAAACACCCAAATAAATGAAGCAAACCTCTACTGAGGCAAAAAACTGGTTAGACTTAACACGGACTGATGGCCGAAAGTTCTGCCTTAGGGCGCATGATTTTTCTTTCCAAAATATTCAGCACGTGCATTCGAAATGCAACTCGAAGTGAACATGATTTCTATTCGCACTTTCTCAAAGTAAATATCAGGATATCTACTCTACAAATAGATCCCTCTTGACACGGGGACATAGGAAGTTGTCAATATTTATGTAGAGACCATTCCTTAATGATGGCTTCCTCGTCATCCGCTGCCGATCCTCTTCAAGGCCAGCAGCAACAACAGCCATCCACCGTTCTGGCCTACCCCTTGCCCCCACTACAATATATTAACAATATTGATCCTGATAATCTACCACCACCTCCACCACCCATTACGGAAGGAGTGTATCATATGTTTGGTCAAAAGATCTCGCTAGATGATGCCATAATAGCTCCACTGGAGGCACACGGAACTAAGAGATTGTTCCCACGTAGCGACTACGACCACAAGAAGGAGCTCAAAAAAATAAACGCCTCAATATTAGTTAACTTTATTGATTTGATTGATGTTCTGGTCAAGTGTCCTGATACGGATAAAAGAATAGAGAAGTGTAACGATATTGCTACATTGTTTATCAATTTCCATCACCTTATAAATGAATTAAGACCTCACCAAGCGCGTGAAACACTTCGGGTTTGGTTGACCGCTCAAAAGCGGACCAGAGATGAGATAACTAAAAAGTTGAATGCCGAAATGGATAGGATGTCTAAAGTGTTAGATTGTTACTACGAGTGGGAATCCGCAAACAAAGCTTCGAAACAGCAGCAGCAGGCTACACATAATAAGCCGACCACTAACATCAGCACCCCAATCGGAACTGGCGCTCTGAATAGTTCAACATCATCGTCTACTACCACCTCTACAACTTCGGTCTCTGTAGATGATATTATGTGTGAAATAGTCGATCAAACATTGTACAAAGAATTAAAATGATATGATGGGATCGGCGAAGAAGATTATCATCGTTCGTCGCTCCTATCGTTGTCTCGTTACGGTCGCATCCACGGTGACCAAAAATGCCTGCCGTTATGATCCTAACCGTATACGTGTCTCAGATCTCTATGTTGTCAGGAAAGGCACTTCTGTTGTGAAGAACTGCGTCCAACCCGAAGTCTATTTGCCGATTGTGAAAGAGCACACCACTATGACAATCTTTGGGTTGATATCTCGAACTTTCAGCTTGATCCGACCCTAAGATCAGCCGCTATCAGTCAGCAAGAGAGTTCAACTTGCTGGCAGAGAACTAGGCAAGTGGTTTAGCTACACCCTCGATCGAATATACCAAGTTTTGCTTTGGATTTCGTCAATACAGGCCCATAAACGTAAGCCAGACTTGCTGGACGTCATATCGAGCAAAACTTTGTATCTGGTATATCTAGAACATGTCTGCTATCGCTTCTGTCGTGCTTTGCAACACGTCTCGAGATAATCAGTTGTAGAATTGAGCGACTGCAAGAGATGCCATATAGAGTAGGCGAAATCTAATCCTCAGTCAAACATCAAGGCAGCAGGTCCGTCAAGAGATCGGGATGCAGACTGTGATAAATGAAATAGAGCCTGTAAAGAAAGGCTGAACTAGCCAAAGTGTGACGAATTTACTTTTCGATTCGTTACCAAAGCGGCAGAATTAAATCAAATGATTTTATGTAAAGATATATAGTCTGAAAGACGGAAGACGATAGAAACAAAGTAAGCTTTCATGCGAGTCTGTAGTTTAGCGCTTTATGGATTGGAAACAACTGCACTAGATTAAAAAGTAAGAATGCGATTAAATTGATGACAGAATCAGCTTGTTGAAGGACAACGAGAGTGGAAACTGATAAGAACTTTTCAGCGCAAGTCAAGACCGCACACCCTATGCTCAAGTTTCTAGTTTTCAGTTAGCTTGTTCAATGCTAGGCTTAACTCACGCATGTTGAATCATATATTTATAGCGACTGGTCTGATTAGTATTAGTGATAACCAGATTAGGATACTTATGGTGTGCAGGTGCGAGAGACTAGGGAGGACAGCAGGTTCTAGGAGAAAATCGAGGACATACATCAGACGGTGAAAGCAACCAGTTGATTTGTGATGGATTACGAGACAAGGGGAATCATATTTATGGCTATATGTTGAGAACCAAGTTAGCCGAATAGTTACTTAACAGCAGGTTCGTTGGTTTTGGTAGATTACCATCATGGAGGTAGCACAAAACAGTTTACACTTCCTTACGATCTGTTACGCTTGGCCGCCATCTAAGTTTCAGGTATCTTATTTTGCTGAGAAATCGAGAGGAAGGTGACGCCTTACTCTTCCTTATCATTTGAAACTTGCCATGAATAACAGTTCGTAGACTCCACGATACTTGAATACCGAAACCCAACCAAGCCTATGAGCAGTACTTAAGGCTCGGTCTGTATGAGTATTTGAAATTTTCCTTTCCTAAAATTCGCCAGATGTAAGTTTTTTAGACGTTTTTTCAATCGCATCGAACACCAATCATCATCTTCAAAGATAGAAGACAACTAAATCAAAAGCAAATCTCAAAACTTCGGGTCTAACTTCGATTGCATGCAAGACAGAATGCGAACTAAAATGAGGTTTGGAATATTTATATCAATATGCGCAGTTTCCGGTGAGTAAAATGCCCCTTTCGCAGGCCGAATCAGTCCGACTCTTGAACATGTTATCTAGATCACATTCTAACAACAAGGGTAATCAAACTGTAGCTACGTTGCTGATTAGTCAAGCAGCGGAGCCAGCATCTAGACCGGGCAAGAAAGATCTCGACTGCACATCTAATAGGGCAAAAATGGATGAATGCGGTTTAGCACAAGGTTTCTCCTTCATTTACCCCGAATACGC
>Ga0058701_10001383_pt1 | contig 17092 bp, 5 predicted proteins | sample AgamicOrMae_FD_97039 | JGI IMG/M metagenome (GOLD analysis project Ga0058701, IMG submission 97039) | Agave microbial communities from Guanajuato, Mexico - Or.Ma.e | ecosystem: Host-associated > Plants > Phyllosphere > Phylloplane/Leaf | place: Guanajuato, Mexico | collected 2012-06-04
AACTATAAAACCATACGCAGCTCTCAAAAGTGGTGGTGGAAAACCAATCATACATACATGCTCGTAATGCAGTGTGCTATCTAGCTTTCAACTCTTCTTTGAAATCTGCGCGTAGTTATTCTTCTATAATCTAACGCTTCTTAGAATTCAGAGATATACATCACTCGTTTAAATTGAGCTGTTATGTACTTATTATTGCGGGAAATCAAAAAGTGAATCGCTTTCTTAATCTACCGAGGGGATTCGTTCTTTTTCAAACGACATTTTTTTAAATGTCAAATCTTGAAATGTGAGGTCGAATCCAGCGAAAGACAAGGATGCGGATGTGTCGAAATGTCGTGGAAAAGAAGGTGATTGATGCGGGAAGAAAGAAGAATTGATTGAGCGGTTGAACACGGCAAGCGCGGGAGCTCTCAGCTCTCCGAACGATGTTCCCTTCTACTATTTGCATTGTTGATCAACGGCCTTTTTAGTGTTAGCTTTCACGTAGGCCAATCAGTAGGCAATGAATTGATTAACATTCTTGAATCGGCCAGAGAATCATTCCCTTGCAGAGGCAAATGAAATGGGCTATAAAAAGATTCAGGACGAATAAATCGGGCTGAATGTACTTTCACCAAAAATTCAGGAATATTTCATGGCGCTGGAGCGGCTGTCACGTTGACAGTTCGTCCTCTCCCACATCAGGCAGCTAAAGCATTCCCCCACCACCGGCGCGGCGCGGCGTGGCGCTGCCAGCTAGACGGCTACTCCCTCCAGCGCTCACTGCAGGCAGACTGCACCCTCCCCCCTTCTTCCTCGATGAGCAGAAGCGTCTTCTCCCCCTCCTTTCGCCTTGCGCTCTCATCTTGACGGTTACTCCTGCGTTCACAATTACCCCGTATCCGTTGCTCTCGGTGCCATTTTCTCTCTTTAAGTCTACTTTGGTGAAATTTATTTAAATTCAACATTTCGGGAAAAATGTTCCAATTCCTATCCATCTAATACGAAAAGTAAAATTTTCACTCTTTTGAATCAGTGAGAGTCTCCGACATTCAACGAATTTTAAGGGAGTTTCAGAGACTCTTACTAATTTAAATTTAGAGTGTTGATATCGTCGATATTTTGGACCTGATCCTGAGATTGTAGTTCCTGCTGTCATGTGTCCCCGGCTAAAAATTTCTCGATCAGAATTCTGCCAAGTGGATTTTAAGAAGTCTTTCCATCGCAAAAAAAAACAAAAGAAATAAACTATTTTTTCCTGTTTAATTAGAGGAATCGCTCTTTTGATTTTCTCAAACAATTGTTCTGCGATTCATCCTAGTTATTTGCCTTAATTGCTGTTTTTGCCTTAAAAACTGCGTATTTTAGTAGGAATAAGGTCCATAGCGAACTAAGCGAGTAGCGAATAAATAAATATTCAATTTTGAGTTTTTGCACTTTGCTGCAATGAACCTTTCTTCGCCTTGGCAAAAGGTTGAGGTTATCGGCTAAAAGTATATGATCTGAGGTGCATAAGTAAGTGATTGGTTCTTCTTGGAACAAGTTGAAAATTGAGTTTGCTGTAGAGATTTATTTTTCGGAGCAGGCGAAGGAAGGGGTGCGTTGAAATTGACGGAACGTTCAGGATTGGTCAATGAAAGGGTTGAAAAGAAGCTCCCCTTGATTGGAGAAGAGAGCCTTGAAGGTCAGCTCAAGTAGCTCCTAACTGAAACTGAGTCCTTTCAAAAAATCATCTTTGGAGATTACTTTTCACTTTCCCGGGTTGAACGAAGCCTTTGTCGGCTTTCTACTCAAGTTATTTGCTACGAAATGCGTAGCTTTTATGTTTTTGCAATCGGAATATGTTTCGACAATCAACATTTTCTTGTGAGGAATTTCTTTGAACAATCCCTGCTGCATAAATATTAAAGGAGCATTTCACTGAAAGATTAATCTCTATGAAAGTAGTCTAAAAGATAACTTAGAAAATCAAGTGGACGATTCACCTATTTCTGTTGTTACTCGTACGTAAACGGCATCACAGTAAAAACAAAGCCTCGTTTTGGGGAATACTGTACCTGTTTTGGGTGTGCAATCACAACGAGGGTTGCTCGTATTTTGGTTATTTTTCGAGATAGTCCTGTGTTCAGTCACATCATTCGAAAGGTCTCGGCGATAGCTTTCCACTGATGTGGCTGAACATAGGTCTAGGTTGAAATAACCAAAGTTCGCATTACCACCGTTTTAGTTTCATACCTAAAACAGGTCAGTATTTCCCAACACGTGGGGTTTTGTTTTTAATAAGTGATAGAGTTTTTTAAGTAATTTCTGGATTTGTTTTAGTGAAATTATTGGGGAATAAGGCAAAAACCCTCAATCGCGAAAGAGGTTTCAGAGTTTGCATCCTATGCGACCCTGGCTGTAAGATTTTTCAGGTGACCCCAGCGAAAAGATCACCCCATTCCTTAGACTGTGTCACCTAATCTCAGTTGTCCCCTATTTTTAGAATCAATATTTCTGCCGCACTTCGTCATAGTTTTCGAAAAAGCTTTTATGGTTTATACGAGCTAAGAATATAAACTAACGTCTTTCATCTCAAACTTACGGTGGGCTTTACGTACCTTGATAAGCCAGCAGTTAAAAGTATTTCTTCTTACTTCTTTTCAGCCGCATCTGGCTATCAACGTTTCCCCTTTCAAAGAGGAAGTTTTCCTGATCAATGTAATTCGTTCCTAATAGATAGTTATTTTTGTGCAAAGCTGCTTATGAGCAACGTTCTCCTAGAAACGCCCGATATCTACGGCAATTGAAAGATTCCTACTCAGTAATTCAAATCGATTATCGACAAAAATAGTCAATCTTAATTATACTTTTGGATTAGAAAGCGAATGGAAACATGACATGGTCTAGTGATCTTCGCATTACACTGTTGTCGACCCATTAAAAAGTATTTGAACCCACAAAAAAGCTCTTTCTAATTTATTCAGTTTGATTAAAGTAACGTCTGAACTTTGCCTGAAGCTATACGGAAGCAAAGAAATCTAATCGGCTCAAAAATACCATTTTGTACAGTTTCTCAAGCGTAAAATGTGTGCATCTTTCCTTTGAACTCAAATGATGTCTTCGCGGTACCTCAGTTTTGCCTACAGCAAGCATTACCAGTTACAAATACTATTTCACGTTATTTCAAGCGTAAACTTTTCGTATAATTTTTCAAAGACTAAATTTTTTAGCATCCCTCGGGCATAGATCGTTTAGCACTCTTAACGTAACTAACCTGTTAGTTCTCAAGATTTAGGCTGACCATCCGGCCGTTCTTCTTACAGGTATTCAATTTAATCGTGTAAGTCTGATCGCCTTTGTGCAGTGGACCTAAATCCGTATCAAAGTGCGCGCTTTCAGCCCTGGTTATCTTAGGATACAGACGTCGACGAAACTTAGAATGCCGCCCTACGGGAACGGGTGCCGTGGGGCGAGATATACCGAAATTCGTATCGGGAGGAAAACATCGCCCAACTTAAGATTTTCATGAAAATGAACAGCTCTCACTAGTGTTCGCGCCTAAGCCCGAATCCTACTTTAACAACAGTAAATACTAAGTCAAGTCGCTTTTTAGTTTTGGCTAAAAAATGGACATGAGAACAATATCAGACATGGAATCATACTATAATCTGAAACATCACCTTCAGACCGGAACTAACTTTAAGTCGTTATCGTTGATGCAGCTGAGAAGTAAGCGATGGCAGTGACTGTGGCCTAGGATAAGTCAAGCAAGGTGTACTATTATCCTTTCCGACATTACCATTCAACACATTTTCAAGCGCGTTGTTGGTCGCGATTTCGTGTTATTAAAACTAAGAGATACATTTTTTCATATCCGGTTTAAGCTCGCTCTTAGGTTGAGCAATTCTAGTTTGATTCTTTTTACCAGGCTTTCTGGACTAGTTAAACGCGTTTTAATATGATCAAGTTGCGCAATGTGGCAACACTGCGACATTCTTTGACCTTTTTCTCCAGAAATATTCCATTGCGTCGAGGTTTGACCTCGTTAACGACCGGATGCGCAGTCGCAGGTCTTGCTTACATATATTGTCATCCCGAAAAGGGGGACTTTATTGTGTTAACACAATTAATGGAGTAGAATATTTTAACGAAGGGGTTTCAACGCAAAGATTGCAGCCGATTTGAGGTCGTTTTGAGGCCTTTTGACGGGGCTTGAGTCAACGAGGTTTGCGCCTTTTCTTGGTTATCATTCCGTTTGCATCCCTCCGTTCTAATGATCCACTCGTTAAAACCTTCCCCTCACTGTAATGAAACTAGCATTGTAACACACGTGCGTAATATAAAAGCGCACATCTGTAATGCCTCGTGGGCGAGAGAAAAGGACATCTCAAAATGTTGTGGGTTGTAATTAATTTTAACGCGACAGTTTTGACTTTCAAAATCCGCCATGAATATGAAAGCTCGTCTTTGGGCTCTCCTCCAAATTTCTGTCAAATGTGTTGGATTTTTTAAATGTGAAATCCAAAGAACTTCCTAAGATCGTAGGTTAGTTGCGCTGTAAAAAGTGGACTGGGTTTTAGAGGTACTAAAAATAACCCAGACCAAGATTTCTGGTGTAAATTAACTTGAGCCAGGCGCCTCAATTTACGTTCTTTAATGGTGTTAGTGAATGCTTAGCCAAAATTTTCATCAGTTTTTCGTCAATGCATCTATAGGAATTCCTAAAATTCAGTGTATTTAATTTAAGCCAAGCCGGTACTCTTTCCTTATAAGTCTTGTTTTCAGCAGTTTCATTTCAATAAATGTTTGAGCTGTGAGCTTGATTTTGGTTATCTAAAATTGCTTTCCATAAAAAGTGCTTTATAATTTGTATAGGAAAAATGTTAATAAAAAAAATGGAAAAATAATTTTTAAAAAATTTTTAAAAAAATATATTACATTTGAATCAGTGAAAGTCTCAGACTCAGTAAAAATTCACTGAATTTCAGTCACTATAGGACCGTTGAATTTTTTCAGTGGGTGCTATATTGACTGAAATTCAGTGCATTTTTACTACTCTCAGTGATTCAAAAATTAGAGTGTTAAAAATTGAAAAATTTCATGGAGCGGCCGTGGGAAAAATAAATTAGCATAATACGATAATGTGACAATGTCATCACCTTAAACCAACGTAGTGTTACCGAATCTATCCGAAACTTGCTTCTATAGTCATACTCCTATCCCTCAAATAGACCTACGTTAACTTCCAAACACTTTAAAGATCCGATCAGAGGCTCCGCGCAAATTTTTGCCATCCCGAAGCGCAGCTGGCTCGTTTTAATTGCGAAAACTGTACTAAAATATTTGCGAAAACCGCATGGCTTTGGCCATTTTTTCTCGAGGGGCCGCGTCGCTGTGAATACAAAAGATCGCTTTATTCAAATTCTCACCTCGTCTGGTTGTACCAACAGTTCAATTTTCAGGTCTAGCACACTTTATGCGCATGCAGTACGCAGGGCTGCAAGGCGAGGGCCGAGGGCCGCCTTACCTGAGCAGTGTCAGCAACGAGCAACTTTTAACTTGGATGAACGAGAGTCAACTTGCGGTTGTAGCTATGCAAGGGAAGTTGGAAGTTCATCTCGGGGGGATGAAGGATTCCGGCTCCGCCCTCTTCCAAGTTATGACTCTCCGGAGGGAGTCCTTAAGGAGCGCTGTTATATGTGTGATAACGCCGTGTCTTTAGGCTATATTTTCTCTTCAAAATTTGTGTACATTGAGATCCTACGCGCTTTCACTTTAGAAGTACCCGACTCAGGATTCTTCTCGCGGTGAAATTTTCAGTAGAGGCTCATCCGACATTCCTTTTACGTGGAAGTTCCTTTACGTGGAAGTTCCTTTACGTGGAAGTTCCTTTGACATGGAAGTTATTTTGACATGGAAGTTCCTTTGACATGGAAGTTCCCTCGACATGGAAGTTCCTGTGACATGGATATTCGTGCGATACGGAACTTCTCCTGACATTAAATTTCCTTCAACCGGGATGTTCCTTAAAGACACGAGGCCTTTTAGACCAATTTGTGGGCATAGGGAAATAAATAATTTAATTCAAGTCGGAAAAAAATCAGTCAAATCTTGCGTAATAATTGGAACGGATGAAACTCGTCTGTATTAAGGATGACTCAAGGTTACATTTTTAATTAATATGCATGAATCAATGAAAGATTTCCGTCGTTTTCGTAAATATTTGCCTAGAATCGATAACAGCCCATTGGGATGAAATGGGCGGCTAAACATGATTTCCTTCGAAGATTTGTTGTTTTTTTTCTGAAGAAAACTCAACTATTTTTTTAGTGCACTCTTTTGAAAAATGTCATTTTCCCCCTTTTAATTACATAATAAGTGCAAAAATCGTTTCTTACAGACTTTTTTTATGATCTTCTCAAGCATCCCGGCTTTGAAAATTATCCTGTAAAAGGTCTCATTTTCAGGAATATCTTTTCCTTCTTTTTCTTCCTACTTTTCTTTCAACAATACTAGACAAATACTCATTCATTTGTCGCTTACAAATCCCTAAGCCGTAAATGTAATCTTTTGTGGTCAAATACAAATGCCGCTTTGTTCTTCTCACCAATGAATTCCCTAAAATTTCTCTCAACTCGAGAAGAAATGTTTCCTCGGATTGACTTTCAGGACAGTGTTCGATCTTCTTGGCAGGCACTCTATCCTGGTAACTTGTTCCTTCTTTAGATTCGGTTCCTTATTATACAGTAGATTTAATCCAGGTAAGAGGTATCATACTATCAAAAAGGTGTATTTTCAGTTAAAGACACTGTTTACAGTTAATTGGGAGCCTGTTTTTGTTTGGTGTCCGCAATATGACCGCATTGCGCTTGAAGCGTGCGAATAGCCATCAGGGGCGGATAACAAACATTCCATTCACGATCAATTCTGGAACAATGTAGCGAATTACTCATAATCCTTTTCCCGCGGATTTGCCGAAGTTTACGACACTACACACATCAAATATACACTGTTAGAAGAAGTGAAATATGGCAGGAAAAAGTTCTTTATCGAGCGATTACGCGTGAGAATGTAAAATGGGATAGCAAGATGTTAGAGGGAAATTCTTTGTGTTAATTTTTCTGTACCAAATACTAGCGTACTTGATGAGGTGTTGCCAACGGATATGAAAATCATTATGGGTAGCCTACCTTATGCGATTCACCCCGAGGAGTAGTATAAACCGGTAATTTATATTCCTTAAAATGACTGCAATTTGTTCTTTAAACGGCATTTAAGGAGGTATTCCTATCGAAAAAAGTGTTTTCTTCGCAGAAGATGAAATACTCTCAAATTGAATATGATTCCTAGAAAAAAAACCATTCATTTGGGATAGTTAGTGATTTTCTCTTTTTTTTTTAAGGAAGAATTTAAAAAAATCATAAATATGGGTCTCATATTTTCTCTTGGGTTGGATAAGCCTTTGTAAATTCAAAAGATAAGATTTTTCATCTCTCAAAAGTTTATAACTATAATTTTTCGAATCACCGAGTTAAGTTTCTTATCAGGTTTTCCATCTCGAGAACCCAATACAGGGTTTTCCTATGGGGATATGCATACTTTCGGAGGATGGAGAAAATCGCAGAGTTGCACTTAATACTTTTGTTCTCTCAGCTTGACTGGAACAGAAAAGATGTTTTGACGAGTAATCCGTCATGTGAAATAGGTTTGACGCCAATCCTACAAGTATTTTATCGGGTATACCCAACCCCGCATATCTATCCTTGTCTGTGCTTATTTTGAAGGAGATGAAAAGTCGGCTTACGGAAGGCCCATAGGGAAAAAAGGCATTCTGAGGGTTCAAGTTCCTCTATAGCCCTTTTTAAATCCTTTTGTAATTTAATGCAAGCGTTCACACGCAAAAGAAGCATAGAGCAAATATCCTAAGAGAAAAATAAGATTAATTTTCTACAACGTTCTCCAGAGAAGTCAGACAATCATGAGCAGCAAAGTCTCAAATATTCCGGAAATGGTAAGACTTTTATTTATCAAGTGTGCGACATCAATGATTAAGCAAATCCCAATTCCTGAAATGCTGAGCAAATTGAATCTGTAAATGAACTGCATAGGGTAGTGCTTACCAACTCAAAAGTGCAGGATCATTAAAATTGATTGCGTTTTACAAGTGCATTCAATCTTAATGCTGATAACGGAATTCGTTACGAATATTTAGGAACCTTTTTTCCCCATTTTCAAAGGCCTTTTTAATCGAGGTAAAAGTTAGTTCCAATCACTTAAATTTCGTGGAGCAGCTCTGCGCCAAGCATCATTTTTTTCTAGACTAATGTAACCAAAGGAAACGTCACTTCCGTTTCGTACTGTTAAAGAAAATTGCTAACTTAAGAAAAAGCGAATAAATTGGTCTCGTTATTGAAATACCATTTTAGTGAGTAGACAGAATACAACGAAACCTCGTTTTTAGTCATTAAAACTTGTAATTGTGAGGGTCTCTCAATAGTTCTTATTTGATTGTCCCTTGATTCGAGTTGTATCTTTTTCACGAAACGAAGTTTTTAATAATTTAAATTAACCTTTTCTTTAGGTGCCACGAATACTAAACTACATCCCTTAGAACGTCCATCCAATAAAACATATTCCATGTTAGAATATCGTGTGCCGGTTATTGTTTGGCAAAGTCTTTGAGTCCAAAGTCAAATAAGATAAGTTATTATTTAGCTTTTATTATTTTCAACCGTCCTATGAAGTCACGCATTTGGGAAGAAAAATTGTAAAACTGTTTTATATTTTCAGCGCGAAGACCTTTTTTTTTGTTTTTCATTTTCATTTGTCAAATAAAGTCTTCTATTTCGAAACAAAAATTGTAACCCATGAAGAAATTTAATCTTTCCAGCGCCAAAAAGCCTCATGCTGCCATTCTCGCTACGATCCCTCATTCATAGGAAACAGCTCTCAACTGCCAAGTTCTGGATTTCGAATTCCCAACCAAACTAAACACGTAGGCCATATGTTTCAACCTTCCAAAATATTTTGCTTCCCGTTTGAAACTCAATTTTCGAAACCAGTTTTTCGCTGGAATGGTTGAAAGCCTGTTTATTTTTGCGCCTTGGCGAATGTGGGCGGGCCGGGCGCAGCCGATTATGATCGAGTTGATGAGCTTTTTGTGAGGAACGAATTCGCTCCGATGTCATCGAGTGGACGTGCTCGTCGGCCAATTTGCTCTTTGAGCATTCGACTGCGAACCGGACTGTAATTCTCAATCAACGAATTTATTGATGCACACAACAAGAGCTCATACCAACTTGCCAGGGCCCACATTTAACCTAAACCTCCAAAGAAAAGAAAGGTTGTTAATCAAAGAGGAAACGTCCTGAGGACGTTTTTTGACGTATCTTTCCCATTCACACCTTCGCATAAGAAGCCTCATTTCTTGCCTCGGGCTTTCCGCTGTATATCCCATGATTTCGGCTGTAATACCTTTTGGCTAACGGACGTCATCCGCGTGTTGAGGGCTACACTCGTTCTTTCTACAAGTAATAAAATGATTTCACTTTCTCAAGACCAGTTCGCCACTCCCAACATATTTTACCATGTAAATAAAACGAGCAGCGTCTCTTATGCATTCATGTTCATATTATTGAGTGGCCGCCAGTATTTAAACTTCAGAGACAAAATCAGCCTAATTCAAAGGCATGTGTGATGAATTGATCTCATTGGCTCATTGTAATGCATATCATTTCAGATATTGTTGGCATATGATATTAAATATGTATAGGGGACTGTATCATCAGTATAAATTTTTCACCTCTGCTCGCGCAGCCTATTCCGTAAGTTACCTGAGTAGGTTCCGCTCAAAACTTCCTGTGTCGCCTTTCCTCTGAAAACAGATGACTTGCGAGCTTCCGGTCGTTGGCGGGCTTTTCAAACGTGTGACTGGCGATCGGTTACCCCCCCTCCCCCCCGCCTGTCCCGCGGGCACGACGAATGTGTTTATTTCACTGGGACAATAATGCCCGAGGATGCGTTGCCCGAACCCTGTCACCACTTTTTCCCTGAAAAGGATTCTCTTTTGATCAGAACCTTAACGAAAAACGATGTTTTCCCGGAGACTTTTATCACTGTCAAAATGTTTCGCTTGAATCTTGGAATCAAAGACGAGGCTACTTAAAATCAAATGGACACAACTAAAGATACTTACATCGCACTGTCAAGTAGAGGTCGACACATTTTTGTCGGACATTTTTTATTTAAAATTTTCAGGATTTGTATTTCACTTACAAAAAAATGATTTTGGCGTATTGGAGCGTTTTTGTGAAGAGACCTTATTCTCGTTATTTAAAGTTTAAAAGTTACAGTTCACTTTTTCCTATTCACTCGTATTCTTGACCCACGGGCACCCTCGGTAGAGCATCGATTATTCCATAATCTTTGTAAGGGTCCTGAAAGCGAGTCTTGTCATCAGAATGAAAAACTCTTGCCAAGTGCTGTCTATAGTACTAATCGACAAAAGAAAGTTACAGTCAACAGTTCGAACCAGTTTTCAAGTCATAAAATCACTACTAACCGTAAAAAAATTATAAATTTAAAAAAATCAATTTTTGGGTAAAAACTGAAAAAAAGGCTAGGGGTACCCCTGTCCTTTTTTTAAATTTTTGCTCAAAAATTTTTGTTTGAGTTTTTAGGTTATTACGATTGAAATACATCAGAGGATACCAAAAATGATTAAAAAGGTTGCTTGTTGCTTCATAATTTGATTGGACGTATCGAAAACGCGAAGGAAGTAAATGGCGATTGTCATTTCTATTCGCAGGTTGAGCCAGGGCAGGACACAAAAGGTAAAAAGTAATTCTTAGAAAACTAATAAAGCATTTTTCTTTTTCAGTTTTATTTATTTTTTCCAAAAAAATATGAGTCAAGTCGGAATGTGTTGCCACAACGGTGTGTTCATATTTCAAGGAAAGTCATAAATTTTCATGTATCGCTGCCTAATTTCGTGCGGCTAATTTTTAGATGTAAGGAAGCAAATTTTATTGTATGTTGACTATATTGCTAAATTTAATAAAATTTAGTTTTTATATCGCTTAACCAGCTTGGACCTTACTTGGTTCAAATTCTAATGTCATCCTGTCCGAAATAAGGTCCCCATAACCTACAACTTTTATATAGGGACCGATTCGCATTGTCAGCTGGAATGGGGCCTAGTAAACGGATCCGAGGCTGTTTCGTTTAAAATATGCGCAGAGCCGAACGCAGAAAGATAAACGATCTCAAAAAAAATCCAATCTTAGAATTTTCAAGAACAAAGTAATGGTAGTTTCGAGTATTGCTGGCGGACCGGAAATTAAAGGGCTTCGGAGGAAAGACACCATAAATAGGAAACCGGGTTTGCATACAGTAATAAGGTGGAATCTCAGGCCTCCTTATCTTGTGATGAACAGACATACTTCGATTCTACACCGTTAAAAAAGCCGAATTTTTCACCTCGTGTGTTACCCCCTTTGTCATTTTACACGTAATTTTCGATGACTTAAGTCCTATTAGTATTGAATCTACGCAAATCTAAATGCAGATTACGCTAAATACGATAAAATTTCTGGGATGTCCTCTGCAAGGTAAACGAGCCCTCACTGCTCTGCTGAAATACGATTGTCAAGTTCTCACTCAGCTTTTTTTAAAGGTAATGCGACCTTAAAAAACTGAGAGTGTAGTAAGAGATGCAGACACCTTGTGCAGTGGGTTCCAAGTATTCGGAAAAATGTCGATAACGCAATAGCTTCGTGGGCATTCCATGGAAATGTGTTCGCCGTTATGAGCATGTTTTCCCTCAGGGGACAGATATGGGATGCATGGATGCGGCCTCGCACCGCTTTGCCTGCCAACGACAGACAATGACCGCGCGAACCGCCCTACGAATGTTTTCTCAAACGTCTCCAAGGGATTGAACGTAGCTAAGGCTCAGTGAAATGGAGGTAGTACATATTTTGATTATTGTCCATGATGGACCTATTTTCAGCTACATCATTTAACAGATCTCGGTGAGAGCTTTCCATTGATGTGGCTGAACATAGGTCTCTGTTGAAAACTAGGGGAGTAGAGCGTGTTTTGATTATTTTTCAAGATAGACCTATGTTCAGGCATATCATTCAAAAGGTCTCGACGAGAGCTTTCAATTGATGTGGCTGAACATAAGTCGATCGTGTAAAATAATCAAAATACACATCTCCATTTCATTTTCACGGCTAAAACAGGTACTCTGAAACAGGTGTTTCGTTGTTACTGAGTTTCTAACCTTCCCTAGAATCACACTTCCTCTGGACCTTACCTTACTTAACCTAATCTAACATTAGGCTTACTTGAGCTAAGGTTTAGGAAGCTCTCCGTCGGAATATTGTTCGGAGGAATCGTCTGTACAATGATGCACCCATTGGCAAACTGGCCGGTGAGCCTTATAGGAGGGGAAACTAAGTCCCTGGGTAGATATCCCAGGGAGAGATGGCGCTGCGGGTTTGGGTCGGAGCCCCCCCCCCGCCCCCTCACCCCTCCCTCTGATGCCCCCCCCCCACTGCACGCCTGACACTTTCCACAAAGACTGCTCAGACTCACCTGTGGGAACTACCAAACCATCTCCCCACAATTACCAGCCGAAGAAGGGCGCCCTTCTTATCAGCGATTTCGACCCTAAATCCAGCTTTGCTGTTGTACGTTCGAGGCACGAGAGGTGAAATCTTATGCGTGAAGTTGTGATAAGGGTCGCCTTAGGTGTTCGGAAGATGTCATATGTCCGTTGTGGCCTATACAAGGTAACGTTTCACATAGACACAATAGTAACCGTCCAACGGAAGGACCCTCGTCTTCGCCAGGATGCAACTAAATGTGAAAAGAAGTTTCGTGACATGAAGGACTGGGTCTCGCATAAATGTTGATATGAAAAAATAAGGGCTTCACTAGCGTAAATGAGTCGCGGGGAGGAATCGTGTTATTTGTGAAATCTGAGGTAGACTGCGACCGCTTATGACCCTTATCATTCATCCACGAAAGTTATGGAAACAGTAAACTCGACTTTAGCCATCGCTTTCTGGAGTTATTCGTTGGGTCAGGAAGAGAAACCAGGATGGGAATAAGGGACAAGGACGTAAAAGCTGGGTCAGTTAGGTTTGTGTCTCCTTGAGTTTCACTTGAAGAATGGAAAAAGACCTTTTCGTAAATGACACGAGCGCCGTCGCGGAGACGCCGCCTGGCGCTGGCCGACAGGGTTGCCAACTTTTTTCTCCGCCGAATTTTAACGCTGCTATATTTTATCCGTAAGAGATGACCCGAGTCGAATGACCCTGATTGATCACATCTGAAGCTACTTAAAGCATACAATACTTGCTAGATCTGCTCTCATGGTTGGAGTAAATATAGTTGGACAGAGCGAAATGTGGCAACGCTGGCGCCTTTCCTCCTCTTACTCATCATCAAAGAATTATTTGGAGGTTTCCCTTGAGAAAGCACGCCGGCTGCTCACAGCAGCTCTGGAGATGAAGAACTTGTCCGGGGCAGAGTGGCCCTTAAGATGGACCAGTAACAGATTCGAGCAAAAACCTCGCCTAGTAGATTCCAGCCGACTCATTCCGACCGTTTTTTCCCAACAAAATCGAGCCGTCAACGGCCTGCTCTTTTTTCATCGTTAATTTAAAAGATCTTCGATTATACGTCCTAACTACGCTGTTGAAAGAAACTTCAATTTAGCTTGCCGAAGTATAGTTTGAAGCTTCCATAATCGTCATATCTGTTGTTAGACTTTCAGTTGTGTTACCTTTATCTGATATTAACCTTACCTCTTCGTAACTGACCTGTATTTGACGTTAATTTGTTGAATGCCTTTTTTGATGACCTATTAATTACCGATGACGTTTACCTCTGCAATAGTCAGGATCAGGCTTGGTGAATATTATTTTAACCAAGGTGAATGCCTTGTGCCTCGCTCCGCTCGGGTTGTCATGGACGGAAGGTGGAACACAAGGTGGAAAATCCACCCTGTGAAATTAGAAGTGTATTACAAAGAGTAATCGCCGTTGGCTACTTTCCAGCCTCGGAAAGAGCCGAGCTATGTTTAAGATTTCTCCCTACCTGTAAGTGACTTACGTCATTTTAGCATCGCTTCATCAGTCTTTTAAAATCAAGTCCTGAAAGCACCTGGCTGCATTGCTGTGCAAACGCCTTACGACGTGTTGCGATGCACGGACGGGCGATCACACCAAACCGGAGACAAACTGGAGACGCGCCTTCGGTACAGCACCTCTCGTCTGGACGGGAAATGGTTCCGGATGCTGTGAATCTCTCCATTGATTCTCTCCGAGCTTTTACGAAACGGTCTATTGAAAGGGTTGCACCCAAGTTCCACATAACAGTAACATAACACCCGTTTGGAGGAGTGCTTTACCTGTTTTGGGTATAAAACTAAAGCGGGGATACCTATTTTGGGTATTTTTCAAGATAGGCCTATGTTCAGCCATATCATTCGAAAGGTCTCGGCGAAAACATTCCTTTGATGTGGCTGAACATAGGCCTATCTTAGAAACTAAGGGAGTAATGCGTATTTTGATTATTTTTCAAGATTGACCCATGTTCAACCATGCCATTCGAAAGGTCTCGGCAAAAACATTCCTTTGATGTGGCTGAACATAGGCCTATCTTGGGAAACAACCGAAATACATACTATTCTCGTTTGAGTATCACACTCAAAACATGTACATAGAATACCTAAAACGTGTTTTACTGATTAAAATGGCTACGAGCGTTGCTTGAAAGTTGCTCCCTAAATGTTCGTAAAAAAATTCTCAGGGCGACTCTGATCTTATTTCGACCGAGTTTTTGGAGTTCGAGATGTGATTATCGAGCTTTTGCTGGATCTCGGAATCTTTAATAAACAAGAAATATTTAGGCCTTGAGGCAATTCTACGGCTTAGATAAGGAGCTACTGTTGCTGCGTCGCGGATGACTAATCTAAGGGATCAGGTGGGTTGGGTTTGTAGTAGGGATCATCATTTGAGATGGAAAGGACAGGTTTGATGAACTTTAACCCTCGTCCCCCCTCCGTGACCTTAAAAACGTTGCACCCTGAGACGCTGGATTGGTCGTCACGAAATGCCCCCGGGTCTTGAGTCCGTGACACGCTTTCCGAAGTTTTTAAATCTTTAATAACAATCTCGCCCAACCGTACGTTACCAAACTTGGAGTTGCGTAGCTAACCATAACCAATTCTTATACCTGATGAAAACCAAGTCAACGTCATCTTGATTGAATAATGTTTGACCAAATTGAGAATCTCTTCTACGGAGAGAAATTTCCTATCGGCAGGGTCACGCTTATGCCCAAACATTTTTGTGGATGTTTGATGTCTACTTTCGGAGAATCATTTATCAATCTCCAGACTGTATTTCGCTATCAATATCAGAAGGAGGGAACACTAAATTTAAAGCAGTGGGATTCTCTGAGATTCGGTGAATTTTTGCTCAATATCAGATTCACTGATTCAAATTCAGAGTGAAGGATTTGATTATATTCAATGATTCATTTGAGTGATAATTATAGTTCGCTTCCTGTATACTATCAATAAGCCTGGAAAAAAGAAAGCTTACGGGCAGCACTGGTGTTGATTAAAAGGTCACCTTGGCAAGGACGTAGATGGTAGCTGTGGAGAACACTGAAGGAAAGTTTCTTAGCCAGGGCAATTTTCATGAACATTTGCGGCGCACTGTGCCTTCTGCGGTTTACGCCTAGGCGGTTCAAACCAGCCCTCGTGAAAATGTAGCGTACGAAAGTCCATGAAATATGGTGCAAATCGTAGATGTAGTGATATCGTCTTTCTCATCAGATGCGCCTCTGTAAAGATTCACACATTCTACAGTATCCCTGGATAGTTAGACTTTACAGTATACTCGCTTCTTTAACTCAAAACGACAAAAATCAAAGTGGCCGCTAATTCGGAGAGTTAAACTAAATGTTTTCCTTTTCTTATCGGACGAATGTTTATTCATGAGCCAATGCTTCTTGTATCTCAAAGCTGTTGTAAAAGTCTTGGCGAATGGTTTTTCGCAGTCGATCTGAGGCCCCAACTGGAACAACAGTAGGAGGTGGCAGACTGCCCGAATTCCAGAAGCTTTTTTACATGAGAAGAAAAAAAGAAAGAAAACAATTTCTTAAATTAGTGTTTTGCGGAGAAAACCTTTTTGCGGTTTTTCTCATTGAAATTAATCGAAGTTTTTTTCTTTTTGCAGGTAAGGCGCGCGAGTCTCAACATCCAGAGTATGTGAGTTTTTGAAGGTAACCAAGGTCAAAACTCAGGTAACGAAGAATCGAAGAATAAGGAGTATTTTATTTTAATTTTGTTTCTGTGGAGCAGTTTCTTATCTTTTAAATTTTAGTTTTTGCCTTAAGATATAGAACAGTATCACTTTATCAATTATAGAGACGGTCTAATCCGTGATTGTACTCAAAAGTTGAGGTTCTTTCTTTTCAAAAAGTTTGTTTGCCAATTTTTTTATTGTCATTCTCAGTTGCGTAACTTTAGCTTGGCGCCATTGAGTGTGAGATAAAAAGCATCGGGAATAATGTTGAGTAAGAAAGAGGGAACAATTAACTTAAGAAAGAGAATACAATTCCGAGATTCGTAATTGATAACAGCGCAGCATCCAAGGCAACAAATCAAAGAAAACACTCTTCATGCATCGTCCCCTTTTGACCCAATTTACAGACACGCCCACTCTCGTCTCTCTCCCACATCATGTTAACTAACTTCACTGTAAATTTGAAAGTTTGAATTGTCCACCTAACGTGTCTCACCACTCGTAACCAAGGTAAATTAAAGGTCACTTTTTGGGGTAGCTGTCATAAGCGCCAAAAAACACAAGAGCCAACGCCGCAAGCGCCAATCCGTAACCGCCAAACATGAAAAGTCGCAAACGCCAAAGGTATTAAACGCAATACTAACCTGACCTAACCTAACGTAACCTAACCTATCTTCACCTAACCTAACTTGACCTAACCTAACCTATACGAACTTTGGCGTTTGCGACTTTTCTCGTTTGGCGGTTACGGACTGGCGCTTGCGGCGTTGGCGCTTGTGGTTTTTGGCGCTATCGAATGC
>Ga0058701_10001384_pt1 | contig 17090 bp, 11 predicted proteins | sample AgamicOrMae_FD_97039 | JGI IMG/M metagenome (GOLD analysis project Ga0058701, IMG submission 97039) | Agave microbial communities from Guanajuato, Mexico - Or.Ma.e | ecosystem: Host-associated > Plants > Phyllosphere > Phylloplane/Leaf | place: Guanajuato, Mexico | collected 2012-06-04
GTATTTGTTGTCCCTAATTTTGCTGCCGTAACAAAACCATTTTTTTCTTCTCACGTCGGAGGGAGTTTTGCTTTGGGCCGTCCGTAAAATACGTCGCGTTTTTTGGTCATTTTTGATCTCTCTTCCCTCCCGGGTCATCGTCACACTTGGCTCACTCCTTCTCCATGACCTCACGCTTCCGTTCATTGTGTTGTTATTACGGCCAGATAAGCATGTTACGAGCTTTCATAAATTATTTTTTTGGAAAAAATTAGTATCTGAATTAATACTTTTTATTAAAGCTGTAAGGTAGAACGCAGAAAATAATACAGTCGCAGATTTTTTTTCTTTAAAAGCATTTGGAATTTCATTGAAAGTTAACTAACCCAAAAATCAAATGGTCAAATTTTTCCATGTTTCGGAAAACTGCGGCATACTACGAGTTAAAACTATCACAGAGTTTTTAAGCCTGTATATCTTTTTGACTGAACCCATTAAGTTGTGTCTATGAATTCATTTTAAGTTCACGTTTGCGTTACGACCCATATATTAAGTATAAGATAAACCGCTGTGAGAGGGAGGAAGTTTAAAAGACCCTATTTAGCGTACGTGATTTGTGCACGACTCCTTACCTGGCGTAAACTAACATTGTCCGTAAATCATCCTTTGAACCCTTCCCCTCTCGAAAGGTATGCAGTTTTACCCTATAACCCACGATGTACCAATATTGGTACATTTAGATTTTAAAAGCATCGTGATTTTATTCTGCAGTTAGACATAGCAACATTTTCCTGAGTTTTCATTATTAAGTGGTGAGTATACGGGGCGTGGAATTGATTGAGTTTAGCTCGTTTATTTTCCGAGTTATAAACAGATTTACCTAGAAGCCCCAACGTTTGTTAGAGGAGTGTTACTACAAGGCCTCAATAATGATCCAGTTTTGGTACATAGAGTATTTCATCGTTATTTTAGCTTCAGGTTTCTTTTTACGTTTGTTGTTACATATTAGGCCATGTATCTAGTATTTTTACGGTCTTAGACCCATTAAGATGTATGCCCCCTCCTTTTAAAGTGTGTCAGATAGTCGAAAAATGTTGTATATTAGTAAAACATGTGACCTAACTTCTTCCCACCGCATTTTCTTATGCTTCGGGCAGGCTTTTCTTTCCTCTAAGTTTGGCATCCAAAACAAATTTGCGTTTCAGACGGCCGCAAAACTCATGATTAGAGCTCATTTTACCGCAGTGCACCAATAACCTCAGCTACGAAATCGAAACATGAGTGCGCGAGAGAGAGAGAGAACAGTAGTTCAAACAGCAGCCGCAGCATACGGCACGACTTCAACGAATATTTACGCATGCTTTCAATACATCTTAATATTTAATAGTAAACTCGTTGAAGCGCCTATTGAGCACACATGCACTAACTTCTTTCGAATTTTTCATTGAGTTTTGTTTCAATAATTATACTGGCAAGATTGGCAGCATTGGCGGATATGAAAATCAAGTAGTCAGAAATAGCTCAACATTTTTTTTGAAAGTTTCACAGTAAAAACAAAACCCCTGTTTTGGGTATGACACTAAAACGAGGGTAGTGCGTATTTTGGTAATTTTTCGACATAGACCTATGTTCAGCCGCATCAATGGAAAGCTCTCGCCGAGACCTTTTGAATGATATGGCTGAACATAGGCCTATCTTGATAAATAACCAAAATACGTCCAACCCCCGTTTTGGTTACACACCCAAAACAGGTATAGCATTACCCAAAACGGGGCATTGTTTTTACTGTGTTCTCTTTTAATTTTCTTCTTTCTGTTTGGACGTTGAAACATGCTCAACGAATTTTGATGCTTCACACTATGATGTAACGATGCATTTATGACAAGCACAGGCCTGAGTGTAGCTCGAGAGTCGCGATGGGACTACCTTAAGGAAGCTGTTTCATATCGTTCTTTTTAAATTTAAAATACTGGCTTCTCCACCTTGAGTTCACCTTTTGACATGTAACTAATCGGGGCAATAGAATGAGCCCCAACACACTTATAGTGGTTTATCACTGTTCGCAGTGTGCCGTTCGTACTGCGGGGGTGGGGGTGGGGGATGAATCATATTTAACTGTTACTATTACTGCTAAATTCAATTGATTTACGGTCAAAGAACTTTTACAGAACCACAATGTTTTCGTCGGGACTGTCAGTGCAGGTAAAGCCCTAGATCCAGTTAAAGAGACGCGTATGGTGTTGAGCGCTCTGATTGGCTGCGATAGAAAGAGATACGAATTTCCGTGTGTGCAAGAGAGACAGAGATACTCGCTTACATAGGAAAAATGGCGGAAGTTCCTATACCGCCCGTGTTTAGCGGCCATTTTTACTATCGCAATGCGCGTTTCATTCGCGTCTTTCGCTGTTTCTAGGGCTCAAGGTGTGGGTAAAGACGAACGATCTGTGTGCTTCAATTTCGAGTAGTGTAGGTGAGCCTGAAGTGGAAACTTTGATCTGGCCAACCTTCCGTTTAATTCCGACTACTTGCTAGTTCTACGCCCTCCGCAGTTCAATACCACAGCCACTACGTGGTTTAGCTCAAGATTACTGTTGCGCAGTTCCGAGTTCCAGAACTTCAAAAATAAGGTGCATATGTTTGCGAGAAGGGATGGGGAGGATTCTGAATGTAGCAAAAGAGGAGATAGGCCTCGAAATTGCTCAAGTCGAGTTCCCAATCAAAGTCAACCATCTCATTTCTACCATGTAACAAAGATGAATTCTGTGGAGGATCACAATATTCTCCTCGCAACTCTCACGACTCCTTCCACCCTGACTTGTCGCAAAGCTAGTCTCTAGCGGGCATGCAACGGTCGTGTTTCGCTCGTTGACTAAAAAACATAGTAAAAATTTAAATAATCAGAATAAATAAATTAAAAAAAACGATTGAGAGATTTTTCGCGTTGTCTCGGTGTTGCGTAAATATTTGCTTCCCAATAGTAACTGATTCCGTCTTGGAATCCTAATTTGCTGGTTACAGCGAAAAAACAAAAACAAAATATTTTACGTACCGCAAGAACATTTTGTAAAGATCGGCAAGCTTTTTCTTCGAGTGAAGAAATGAGTTATTTTTCTTGCCTTCACAGCAGTGAAGGAATTCCCTCGATTCAATTTCATGCGTATTTAAAACATAATTTTTGCGTTTTTAGGCAACTTCAACAGTTGTGCGAACTAGCTCGTTTTAAGAAAATTATAGGCAAATGAGAGAATACTGTTAACATATGTGGTTCATAAAGAGCGGCTCATCTCGTTAATGAACAGCATTAATGAACTTCCTCTCTATTGATGAACAGGAAGTTAGTCATCATGGTGCGCTAAAAGTGTTCCGCAAACGATACTCTTATTTGATATCATCTGGTAGATTAGTCAAGGGTACCTTTACCAAGAAAGTTGCTTTCATGTCATGGTCGTATTTTTTTCTATTTTCTATAGATGCATGCTTATCTAAAGGAAACATTCACTGAAAGGACGCAACATGATAATGATGAGGATCGTGAGGGTGCAGAAGACAGGCACAGGAACCAGGCATTTCGTGTAAGAAAAAAGAAGAAACGCGAAAAAATGGGATGCAAAAGATTGCACTCACCAAAGCCTGAGCTGCACTCTGGTGCTGGAAAGGGAAAAGAATGAGATAAGTGACTAAACAAAGATAAACAGAGGTCACACAGAAAAGGACACGATTATTGCAAGAGAAATTTTCAGCCGAAAACCTTAAAGAGACATTGAAGTAGGAAGTCATAGCCTATTGGAAATCTTCCAAGCAAGTCTATGTACGTGTATGCGTAGTATAAATACTTTCATGCTACAAATTTTGAATCATAGATAGGACCAGATGAAGCTTCTGAACCTGCAAGCTAATAAGCAGATTTTTTTTCAAATATAAATCTGGTTTTCCAATGGTTGAGGACATATCGGGTGCGAAGATCAAGAAGACTGGTACTTCAGTGAAGAAGTACAAGCGCAACAAAGTTTTCAGGGAATATTTTGTACATGGACAGGCAGCCATTTTAGATATCTATTCCTCTAATAAACAATCGATCAAGTAAAAATGCGTGTTTTGAAAAAACTATCAAATGAACTTGCCAGTTTAAAAACCGATAAACTAATATTCTCGTACATTGCAAGTTGATTGATTTTTCTTTGGAGGGATTGATTGAGTCGCCGAACTCGACTATCACTGGAGATATCCAAATAAAGGATGTCAATATTTAAAAATTAATTTTTAAGCCTCCCAGGGGGCTTCTTGCGTAATTGTCGACATCTCAAACAGTTTTCAAGACGATGAAAGGAATTTTTGTTCATTTTAGTTCCTCCTTGGTTGACCAGCTGGAAATACCGGAATAACACCATTGAAGGATATTATATGTTTCATCGAGATGAAGGGTGACGATGACAGGCTCTCTTACTAATCAGAAATACAGCTAAGATGCCATTACACACACCTGACCACTAAAAACGACTTGTCCTCGTCCTAAATTTTGAGTTTTAGGCATTCAAAGATATCAAGAGTTACGTGGCGTTATATGAACACTAAAATATTCAAGTTTTTCGCATTTTACGAGAAAATCTGCTCTAAAAGTTCGTTTAAAGGAACGTTTTACATGATTGATCAAGTTAAGATGAACAAATTGAGACTAAAAATACAGTATCTTACCGTCGTTTAAGAAAAATATTTGATAAAAACCTCCAAAACACTACCTTTTCTAGAGAAAAATGAGTCATATCGACAGTTTCAAATGAAATAACCATAAATATCTGGCTGCCAACTAAACTTGATTGTTTAGTTATGTGTTATAGTAATTCGTGCTTTTTTGATTTTTAAACAGTTTTGTCATTTTTTTGTACAACTTGTGAATTTGACAAGCTATTGTAAGTCGACGAAACATCCTAAAACATTTTAACTGTCTTACTATCTGTATTAGTAAAGCAGAAAATACGAAAAAACTATTATTTTTTGTAAAGTTCAAATTAGGCCAAAAAATTAAAGACAAAAATAACGGACTTCCAATAAGCCGAAAAGTAAGCGAAAATCCTGAAAGAGTTACGTTAAATGTAACATGTATATTTTTTCAAGTTCCCCCTCATTGGTTTTACCAGCGAGGTGAACAATCCCAGGGGCTTGTAACTCGCACTAAATGTGTGCGATTATTGAGTCAAGCGGCTTGATTTTTTCTTTTTTAAACTTTTATCTTGCGTTTCATCTTCAATGAATTGTTCACCTTACCCGTTTTGTTATCGGTATTACTTTTTTAGTTTTTTAACTTCTCATTTATTTTTGGGGCAATGTTTGCTTAGTTCGGATTAACGGCTAAATATTCAAGTAGTTGTTACTTTTTGTGAATTTTTACGTATGAACTGATTTTCTCAATGTATCGACAAGCGCGACTTCGTTTTGGATTTGGAACAACTTGCTTAATCCCAGAACACGTTTTATTTCCACAGTCCTCTCAATACCAAAGAAATTCGCGCAAAAATACTCACGTGGATATTATATGGGCGACCGGTCATGACAGGTTCGGGTCCTAATTACAACCTTATACTGGTCCGACTATAAGGATAGAAATATTTGTGCATAATTTTCAAAGAAACGCTGATATTTGAAATAATTTTAGCTTTATGAATCTGAAATGAGTTGCAGACGACGTTGACGGCAGCCATTTTGAACATGACTGCTGCTCAATCAGCTGCCGCTAAATAAAGTTAAGTTTTTTGAAACATCAGATTCTTTTTGTAAAAAAATATCAATGCTTACCAATAATTTGAGCTTTTCCTAAATAAAAGAAGGAGTGTTTGGTGAATTTGGCCTACAAGACGCCTAACAACACGGACTAGTGCGTGCTCCTTCTTAACAAAAGTTTTTTTCAAGTTGGTGAAGGGAAGGGCTTGCACGCTCTGTGGTTTACTCTGCTGTCGTCGGCCTTTTCTACAGAAACAGTCTCGAACATAAAACGAACGTAGAGAGCCCATGATTTTTTTTATTCCTCATTTCGGAGAAGGGCTTTGTTAGTTTTTATTCTGTTTTCTCTGTGATAGTTTTATTTAAATAAATTAATTGCGATTGAGCATACAGTTAAAATGGATCTGACAGATTTTGTTTTAGAGGGAGACAGGCAACTCTGTAGAGTAAAAAGTGGATTGATAAAGTGACTAACATAAAGCAGAGCATTGTTTGGCACTATTCGCGGAGCATAATTTCAAATGTTACTGTAGGGTTGACCTTGCTTCTGGAATGTATCTGGAATTCCTCTTTTCTCAGCATTTATATGTTTATCATTTTTATGACACCTTGCTTACCTATTTTAAAACGCATTGGTTTACGTGCATATAAATATTTCATGAATGAGTATGTGAGTACACAAAAATACATTCACATTTTTCTGCATCCTCCTTTCTTTTGATACCACCGGTGTTTACAGCCACTTCCTTCGTCCCGTCACCCTTAAATTTGAGTTCCGCTTTGCCTGTGGAAGACAGGCTTCTGTCTAATGTATAATCGACAACCATCATCCTAGGAAGATGGTTATTGATGCTAGATATCGCATTGCGGCAAAACCTTCACTGTTTTGGAAAATAACGCAAAAAATTTGTAAAAAAGTGGCCCACATTTTTGAGCTTTCCCCCTATATGCGTTGCTTGACCTGGAATCACCCGATCAAAAAGTATACTTTTTCAGGCTGCTTACCGAAAGAAAGTATTTTTAATTTTATGATAAAACGCGGTCATTACGCTGTCAATTCTCGTATTACAAGCTGTTTTTACATTAAAACACTGTAATCATCTTACGAAATGCATTATAGAATTTTTTTTATTTTGTCTGCTAAAAATCAGACGATTTAGATAATACACTGTGTTCCTATGTTGGTCTGCCAACCGAAAATGGGTGATGCGGCTCACAAATCCAGAAAGATTTTTTGAAAGGACCCCTGTCCGGAAGTGGGCCGTTTAGCGTCCAGACACGTGTAATGAGTTTTTGAATAACCCATCTTTTTGGCTTAAGGAACTATCCGAGAGAGAAACTCAATTAGTCGCTATGCATAGTTAAAAGAAAATGTTATTTCAGGACTTTTGGTATTATCTTGAGATTTAAGGCAGTAGAAGCCAGAACCCTGAGATACCAAAAATGCAGCTTCACAAGGGACAATGTTAACCGGTTGAAGAGGAAACAGAAGATGTCTAAGAACGTGTCGAGCTATATACATTTTTCTATGACGGAAATGTAGAAGACCAAACGTTACGGATAGGGCAAAGTATTTGAAAAGTTGAAAGGGGATTAGATTGAGGGTGGGTTGAGTTCAAGAACGAAACACTTACTAAAGAATATTCTAAAACCAATATGCAAAACGGAGCAGGGTAAAGTATTTTGAAAGTTAAGGGCTGTCAGGCGATTGAATGACAAGTGCGTGATATTCAAAGGCGGGCTGGGTGAAAGCGAATAAACGACAGACCATAATTTCCAGTTTTAGAAAAGGAGGCTGCTTTTAGCTACAGGTAATGGACTAGAGTCCGAGAAGTATTCTTTTTAGAGTATGCACACGTAAGACTATGCACCACGCGGGAACGCGCTATAAGCGGGATTGCGTAATAAGCATTTGATGCAGAGGGTAGCCTTGATTTTTGACATGTAAACATTTCACAGGTATACCATTAACCTTATCAAATCATGTACACTGCCTCATTTCCTCAGCATTTGTTACTGAAATATTCGTGACTGGCATCGAGATCGGCATCCACAGTGTTGTGTATTAAAAAGAGCTTCAAATAAATTGAGTGCTAAGACCTGCCTCCCTCGCATTTGAAGCAAGATGAATGTGAAAAACCCCAAATCTCAAGTTGAAAATACAGTTACGTTGAATTCAGTCGAGGGCCCCTGGGCAGTGAGCATCACTGCGGCATGTTGCGTGGGACATCCGGTGTATTTCTAATGACTTTCTTTGCCAAATTTTTCAAAAAGTAGTCCGGCGACCGCACTTTTTAAAAGAAGTTTCCGATGTCTCGTAATGTGAGGAGGGCCAAGAGATCATTTTTATCATGCGCCCTCAACCTCTGGGACTACCTTAAAATCCGCTTATTATTAGCCAAAACATCTTGTCGCTCAGTGGATGACCACGTGAGCCGGCGAGTGTCGATCAGGCAGAAGCCAGGCTCTTGCATAAACTCGATTGGCTGCTTGGCCATGCGACAGGCCATGAGCTAGCAGCCAGCCTCTCCAGAGTCGAGTCAGCTAAGCGCGGTTTCTGCGCTTAACGCGCGTTGGCTGGAGGCGCACCCGCTCAAAGACCGGCGGTAAATGTAAATAATTACAAATACATTTAAGTAAAATGGTATATTGAAATAAATTAATCATGTTCTCCCGTATGAAAACACTTCCGGTGGAGTACGAGAACAGCCACAAGGCCTGGATGACATCTTCACGGATTGGGTTAAGAAACTTTATCGGCAAATGAAGAGGAAGAAATGGAAAATTAAACTCTTCGTCGAAAACTGTGCTGCTAATGAGAATATCGACGCTCTGACTAATGTTGAGCTTTGCTCCCTTCCGGCCAACTCAACAAGCAAACTACAGCCCTAGACCACGGAATTACTTGCGAATTTGAAGGCTTACTTTAGAAAGGAGGTGCTCAGGCACGTACTGGCTTGCCATGAAAGCACCGAAAATCCTGACATCAATATTCTGCAAGCCATGAGGTTTGCTAGGAAAGCTTGGTTTCGTGTGAGCCAGACTACAATAGAAAATTGCTCCAGAAAAGCCGCTTTTCAAAGCCAAGATTTAGAAGAGAATTAGGGAAACATTGACGAAACTAATGAAGCAGGGGTTGATAACAAGGAGTGGTTGCAACTTTTCCCTTCTGCCGAAAAAAAAGCTTATTCCGCCCTTCACTGACTTCGTGGCGGTGTATGACAATGTCATGGTTACTATGGACCGAACAGATGGTGATATTGTCGATTCGGTTCGAAATGCTTCCATCATGAGAGAAGGGCGTCCTTCTCTCATGCTTCCATCGAGAAAAAAGATGAGAAGTTCAGCCTAGAGATAATATGCGAGATAAATCACCCATTGGTAAAGAAGAAGGACGCGGTTTTGGCACTGCACTCACTACTTTTTTTTTCGAACAAAATGACTGCGATTTAAAAGTTTCCGAGGAAATGATCCTACACGAAAAAAAAGGTGATCTGGTGCAGACCGAGAAACAGAAAAAAAAGCTGACCGACTTCTTTGAAGAAATCTGGAACATTTTGCCTTCACAAGGCCGTCCCAAAGAAATGGGCCGTAAGTTTCCTAACCTCCCGATAGCTTTTTTATATTTCTGCCTTCCATTAAACTTAAAATTAATATTTTATCCGTTTATGGCCTCTATAAATGTCTGTTTTCTTCGGCCTACGTTTCCTGTCGCAATCAATAAATTTATAAAAATAAAGTATTCAGTGGCTAAAAAAATAAAATAAACAATTAATCCTTTTGAACGGTGTCTCCAAAAATCCTCTCAAGGCAATTTCACCGGGCTTTGATCCGTATAAGAGAAAAATCGGGTAGGAGAAAAATCTCTAGAGCAATGCAAACCCCCTCCCTTTGGGATTTCTCTTACCCAGGTTCTACTGTATCACGAATGCAGTTCAAGAAAGAAACAGGTAGGGGTAATAGCAGGTGGTTACTATATTGTTCAGCTCACCCCACTCTTATGATTTGACTCAAGACTCTTTAAGTCGCCATAACGAAGGCTGTTAGCAATGTCATGGCGTGAGAATCAAGGAGAAGAACAACAACAATGCCCTGCAAAACCCTTAAATTGCTCCAATCCAACTTTTTGTTCTGTTTTCTTGCTATTCAGATAAGGGACTTTGCAGTCCGAAACAACAGTTTTACTTCCTCAGAAATGATTTATGATGTCAAGAAAATATTTGCTTGATACAGTAGCTTTTTTTTCTTTCCGCAAGATTTTTTTTCCTTGCAGTAAAAAAAAATGCAAAAAAAAATATTTTGCCTAGAAAAAATATGCTTGCGGTAAGAAAAATATGGTTTGGTCACTATGTCAAGAAAACATTTTCTTGGCTTCAGAAAACATTTTTGCGAGTGTAAGTCGAGTGAGCTGGCAGCAGGGATCAGTCCATGGCTTTGCATGGATCGCTACTTATGCTTGATGGTTGTGGAATCAGTGATCGAAATAAAATATGACTTGGGCGAAAGAAAAAGCAACAGCTGATTGATCGAAGGTCACGTTCCACTCACCGAAGGCATTAATTGATCTGTGCTCCGCACTCGAGTCACCTTGGTTTTGTAAATGTGCGTCTTGACGAACCGCTCCACGGTTTGGTTCCACTTCATAAAGCTTACATAGCCCAAGTACATTCCAAACATGATCGCGGCCTCGTACCACTGAATTTCATTGTCGCTGAAGAAGTAAATGAGTAAAATGAGCGAAATTGAGTAAAAGGTACAATCACGGAAGAGTGGCCACCACGTTAATGTTAGAACGGTCCTGCTAAACAACGCGCACATCCCGATTACAAAGAGGATATTGAAGACGGCCGAACCGACGATCGTGCCAATACCGACGTCATCGAACGAAACGAAAACGCCAATGACACTGGTAAATAATTCCGGAGCCGAGCCTCCCGCAGCCATGAAGGTTGCGCCGGCCACGTCGTCCTGGATTTCGAGCTTCTCGATGATGACATCCAGAGAGGGCACGAAAAACTCGTCGCACACGATCGCTAGCGCCACAAACATGTAGATGAGACCGAGAATGTGGAACGCAACGGCACCACGGCGACGTTGATCCAGAGTGAAGATATCAGGGGGGAAAAGGGGTGTTTTCGTCACGTTCTCCGCAGAGGCTGGCGAAGCCTTCAAATTTGGACCGCTTGGCGCGGAAGACGGCGCCGCTGCTGTTGCTGTCGTGGTCAAAGTCGTGGTCGTCACCGGGGTCGTGCTGGGCAGCCCCATCGTCGTGTCCGTGGCGAGGACATCCTCCATCGGGAGTTCATCGTGTTCCTGGGTGACGACGGCAACGACCAAGGCGACGAGCAGTACAGCGAGCGGCGCCCGTACCGCCATCATCATAGCTATGCCGGTCGACAAACGCGCATTCTGCGACCGGGTCGCTCCTCGCCGTTCTGGGTACTGGGCTCCCGCTCCCGCTCGCTCCTCGCGGTCGATATGGAACGCTGCCGTGGCGCGGAGCAACGCCGGACGGGCGGGGCGGAGCAGGGCGGCGATGGGGCGGCGACGGGCGACGGGCACAGCGCGTGCCCTGAGCGCCACCCCCACCCCCACCCCACCCCGACCCTTCCTCCTTCACCGACCCGAGACTAGCCTTGCCTCCGGGTACAGCCGAACGCCCATCGCAAAAACCTTATTGGCGCGTGCTTTTTGCACTTTAGCCGACTCCCATCATCACAATAAGTCTTGTTTTTGCAAGCACTTCAACTGCTCAAAAATGATGCGGCAGCAATTACTTGTAGGCTCAACGCTCTCTGTAAGCCTTCCGATTGGGGAAATAATTTGAAAAGTCACCTACATCAGCCTAAAAACGCGACTTATTCGGTCATCGGTGCAACCCAACCGAGTACACAGTTTTTCATGTCCCTTTCGCATGCTGCGCGGTAGCAGGAGAAAGGACAAGCGCATGATGCGCTCTCTGTATTCCAGGGGACGCAAGTGTATAATGTCAGCAGAGCATACATTACACAACATGCAAAAAACGGTTTGTCTCCCGTTCCAAAAATTTGTCTTCCTCGCCAAACTTTTTAGCTGTACCGGTATATACTCAGCCACGCAGCAACGGCACGTGTGCTAGCACACTTGGTCCCATTTACCCGATATTGACAAACTTGTACCCGACTTGAACCCTTGTGTGTCTAATAAACACAGTTGATGTATGTCAATGAAACACTCGTCAAGTGTGTTAAAACACGTTGAGTGCTGAGGGACCCCATATGGGAAACCTCAGGCCGCATATCTTTTGGGGTCAGCACTATTCCACTTAAACACACGCTAGGTGTGTTTAATTGCCATATAACAAACACTTGAGGCGCGTCTGTTGAACACCCGTTAGATGTGTTGAATTGACCGAATGCACTTAATAAGTGTCTATTAAACTCAATTCAGGTGTGTTGAATTGTAAAACACATTTGACGTGTGCTAATTTAAAACACTTGAGGTGTGTTAAACGGGAATCATAGTTCTGTTGATTTGAATGGTGGGAGACTCTCTGAAAATTGACTTGCGAAAGTTCACCAATAAAATGCCGTCACATGTGTCAAATAAGTTTCCTTATGCGTCCTGCTGCAACATAAATATAATAACACTATTTTTATCAACCATTATTTACCATACCAAAAACGTATCATTAGTCTTTGACAAATTCAAACAAAACCAGTAAGCTTTGTTACAGGTAAAGGAATTACTGTTACAATTATAGGGAGAAAACGTAAGGAAGAAAATTATTCTGATAAAGGCTCACTTATGTATTTGATTGTAACCCAAGGTCGTCTTAATGTCTTACATCATCTGTAAGTAACTTCATTACAAGAGTTGTCTAAATAATATTTGATTCTTGAAAAAAAAAATAATCAAACAATGAGGCCTGAAATAAACCGGTAAAAACTAAATAAACAACATGGTCACAAGCATAAGACAAAAAATCTTTGTGAAAAAGCTTATCCATTTGTCGTGAACCATAGAGACCTTCTCTCAAGGTCATACGACATTTGGAAGTCGTTTCATAGAAAACTTCCTGCCCTATGGAAACGGAACATGGAGTATACGTCGAACATACGTCAATAGTGATGTGGAATATACGTTGATTTTACGTCGGCAGTAGCGTTCTAGCGTAACTCGATTCAACGGTGATTCCATGTCGAAAGTTCCACGTCGAAAAAAGGCAGACCCACTTGAAAAATTCCACCTCGATTCAACGTTGGTTCACCGGTGAATCGACGAAGATTCAACGTTGTATCTACGTTATATCAACGCACAAAAGACAAAATACCAATTGCCTGCTTACCCTGCTACCCGCGATTTTTTTTTATTTTTTTTTGCATCAGCGTGGGAAATTCATGGGGGCTGGTGAAAAACTTGGAGTTATCGACGAATTCGAAATTTCTAAGTTTGAGTTATCGTAGTTAAACTGTATTTGCAATACTCTATAAGAAAATAAATTACGAATGCCCCGCAAAAAGTGACTACGGGAACTTGCTGCATGTACAAACGCAGCATCATTTTCTTGTACACTTTGTATGACTGTGTGATTAACCCCCCAACCGCCCAGCGATGCCGTTTTAAAAAAAAAAAAAAATATTTTAGAGGATCTTTTCAGTTCAGTAATTGGCAAAATATCACCCCTCTGGAAACCTGAAATTCAATAATTTAGACATTTTCCATAGCTGAAAATTCTGTATTTAATGGAAAAAAAAACCTTCCAATTTCTCTTCTGCTAAAATTTCACTCCAAATACTTTGGGCGGTAATGGGTTAAGCCGTGTTTTTCAAATCATTGTTTGAGATTTGATTGTGTGCTGCTCGCGCTAGTCCTCTGGTTGAGGTTTCCGCTACAGTGGACCGTGGCTGTTGGCTCCTCCGGGAGGGGGGGGGGGCGAGAGGCGGTAGTTCGAGTCTTGCTGCGGCCTTGCCGCTTGCCGCCGCTGAGAGGGCATCGTAGTGTCGCAGCGGCATTTGGCCATTCCTCCCCAGTGAGCATATTACTTGTGAAAGTGACGTATTTGTTACTTGTCCATCCTCCACTCAACACAACCGCGAGCACATAACTGGCGATGAGTATTACTTGTGACGCAGCCTATTCGACCACAAGGTGAGTTTCCGAAGACAAGAAGTGCTAAGCAGTGTTTATTTTATTTATTTATTTGTATGCGACGGGGAAAAAATGCGGGTTAGGCCCTCTTGAAGGTTAGACGCCAGTGGCTCGGGATCGGGCCGCTTAGCTCGTTTGACGGAAGCAAGCTGCGGTGACTTATTTTGAGAGCTGATGGACTGCGTGAGCTCCTTTCCCAACCAACCTCCACGGGCGCGGACCGCAAAACTGTCCACTCTTAGCAAGAACCAGTGAAAGGTCACTGCGGTTATCCAGTGACCCAGGTGCCCCTGGAAAATTCAGTGGAATCTTATTGGAAATTCAGTGAATAGCCACTGGTAACCAGTGAAATTCACTGGAAACAGTGAAAATAACCAGTGCCACGGCACTGAAATTCCCAGTTGCACCTGGGTCTTTGAAGCTTGCTAAGCGTTAAGGGAATAACCCCGTTTGTTGGAAACCGGGTGAAACGTGGATTTTTGGATCGAATTGCCCATGCCACTAATCCCTTGCGTCTCATTTAGATCTCACTGCCTAAGAGGCTTGCTTTGAGTAGCGGTTAGGCTTGCGTCGCATATTGGTGTAGGTTGAACCTTCAGTTAGGTGCAGTAAAGCCAGATTGCACACGCTAAGGACCCAAATCGGACACGAATTGGAGATGTCGCTTCAGGTGGCGAAGATGACAAGTGTATGTGGAATCCCTGTTGCCATACGTACCCGGAGTCGTATGGGACAGCGCGGCGGGATGTCCCATAACCGCTGCCAGCGCCTTGGTAGTGATAGGCGTCAGGGCGGAAGGAACTTGACGCTGACTGGGACGAGTTATGAGCTTTATTCAGTTCACCTGAGCGTAAGCGCGCAAGGGGATTTGCAAGAGCACTTCCGGTCCCGGCTTGGCTGATGCGCTCCTCATCGTGTCGAGAAAGCCGTGTCGTAAGATCGTTACCGTGCAGTATCGTGCCGCTCCAAAATCTGTCCGAAATGCTCAGCTGATCAAACATCTGATTCTGATGGTTTCACCGGGAAGGCTCCATCCGAGGAATGGGTTAGTATTTATTCATTTATCTGATTGTGAGACAACGCCAAATGAATACATTCATATCGTTCATAAAGCCTGATGCCACTCACTTTTCGGCGGCCCTAAATCGGTCGCCGAGAAGTAAGCGGCATCAGGCTTGGCGACCTTTTAATGAGGTAACCCTAGGTTAAGTTAAGTTAGGTTATGTGGCTTGTGCCTCGCTCCGCTTGGCTTAACGTCGAAGGGGTTGAACCAAAAGGTTTAAGATGCAGCCTTAAAAATTTAGAATGTAGTATTACTATTTTTTTGTGAGGTGGGGAAGGAAGCTACATTTTCACTTGTGACTTTATTTATTGAATCGAAGCTGGTGTTCGAAGTTATATACGGTCTCCCACAGGCAAAGCCGACACGGATGTAACACCCAAGGAGAACATTCGAACTCACGGTGACGTCATCTTGATTAAGTCACAATGACGTCACCGTGACTTCGGGTGTTCTTGGGACATCGACTGACGGACACGTTCGAACACTTCGGGTGTTTCCTTATATGATAGGACTCGACGATTCGGGCCATTCGGTCCTATTCTATTCCAACTCGGGTACCATAAAACTAATAAATCTTTTATAAATCCTCATAAGAAAAATCGAGACATTTTAGATCAGGTGATCGAGGAGGCCAAGCGATCGACCCTCCCCTGCCAGTCCATCGGTTACCGTAAACAGCGGTTGTGTCAACTACCCGCAAAATAAGCGAGATATCCATTGGGCTCAAACCATACAGCGCGAAGCACATTTAAATGTATGTTTCCAATAATTCTGGCATATACTGGTGCACGATCATCAATTTTCGTCTATAAGTCTCTGCGGGAGAATGGCCCTATCAGCTGATCGCCAACAATGCTACCCCACAGTGTAGCACCGTAATCACTTCACTATCAGATTGGGAAAGGTCTTCTGGGATGGGAAAATGTTGATGGTTTTGGTGGAAGTTCCAGGCAGTAACCCCGTAGGACCTGCCTCAGTTTCCTCTAGGCTACTTTGGGCGGCACTGTCACCATACAGCGTAGGGTCCAATCGCCATCTTTTCGCGGCCCCTGCCTGGCCTGCTTTTCGCTTTGCCGCCCTCCTCCTATCCGTTAGTTTCCTCCACTTGATGTGTTGCATGCGTAGCATAAATTAACTTGAAAACTGTGTTTATAAACGAGTCCGACATCAAAGCGAGCTTGGCGTCGTCTCTGACCGAGAGGTGCGTCGCTGCTGTTACCATGACAATAAGCGCGCGCCATCTTGGGGTGAAGCTGATAAGCCCGTGCGACTAGTTACGCCCTTTGTCGTCAGGGGGCCTGCGCGGGACATTCAAACACCCAGCTACATGTTCGTGTACCCTGAACCCAATAAAATCAAGTGAAAAACGAGTACTTCAGAAAATGACGAACTCTTAGCCATTGGGTATTATGTAAGGCTTTTTATTTTCTTTTTTTTTAGTCCTTTTGCCTCAGTTAAGGTCGGAGAGCTCGGAGCTGTGTGTGTTGACAAGGGTCGGGATGGAGTAGGGAAAGTGAATATTAGGTAGAGGTCTGACTGTAGTAGTAAAAGGCTATTCTAAAAAGGGGAAAATTCAACATTCCAAAAAAAAATATCGGCAAACCCGATAGTTTTACGCGAAAGAACATGCTCTAATTTGTCTCAGATAGGTGAAGCCCTTATTTCGAAATTTGTAACGAAAATCGTCCAATTTTCAGTGCCTCTCCCCTTTAAATTCTCTCTCTACTTTCATGAATTGAGTTTGATGTAAATTGATCTTACACCACATTTCTGTTGTAAATAATGCTTACCTTTTTGGTACTGTCTTTTTAAAGGAATTGGGGGTAGGAGGGATTCATCTCTCAGTGCAGATCTCAGCTTACCATGTTAGTCAGAATGATTTTTGTTTTACACGTGACAAGATGTGAGACATTTACTTGAACTCAGACGTATTCTTGACATAATTTTGTGGATTAATGTCATTTCCTGATCCGAGGTGTCATCTCCTTGAAAAACGAATTAAGATTTTATGATGCGGGTCAGCATAGGCAAAACAATTTTATTATCGTATTTCCCGGTGTATAGGCTAAGAAGACCCGTAAACAGGGGCGTCCCCAGCCCGTAAAGTGCGGGGTTGCTGTACTGCTTGTTGCCTACCTTACAAACAAAGATGTAATGCGGGTTGCATATTCACCGCAGACGCACCTTCATGCAAAGAAATAAA
>Ga0058701_10001385_pt1 | contig 17086 bp, 11 predicted proteins | sample AgamicOrMae_FD_97039 | JGI IMG/M metagenome (GOLD analysis project Ga0058701, IMG submission 97039) | Agave microbial communities from Guanajuato, Mexico - Or.Ma.e | ecosystem: Host-associated > Plants > Phyllosphere > Phylloplane/Leaf | place: Guanajuato, Mexico | collected 2012-06-04
GTATTTGGTTGGGTTCCGTGCGTTCAAGTCACCTCCCATTTAATATGCATTACGTTGGTTACGTGCGTTCAAGTCTACCTATATTTATGCATGTCGGGTCAATAGCAACACCCTATTTAAAATAAGTATTTTTGTTTCAGATCTTGAAATTATGCATGATGTCGATGCCAGGTTTACGAGCGCGTCCTTTTGATGGTGCAGTGACCTCGGATGGTACATTAACAACGGAGAATACTGGTACCTTAAAGACAGTTTTTGTAAGTAGCCTCTGAGTATTTTTTCACTACCAGTACGTTCTGTCTGTTCTATGATTTCTCAAACTTGTAAGGTAACGGTTCGAACAAAACCGAGTCATTCGCCTAATGGGAGAAATAATATCGACTTCGCTTTCCATTAAAACATCGTTTTAACTACACTGAGACGCCCATTGGTTGTTCATTTGAATCGATTAGCTTAAAATCAATGGACATAAGTCGAGCATTTTGATCTATAAAGAATGAAATCGTCTGGTTATGATACAAGTATTTAATGATCCAGTAGCAAATTACGACAGAATGAAATAACCGTACTTTGGAATAACTATCGTTTAGAATGTCCTTCACCAAATGAGAACCGTAATAAATATTCGCAGTAATTGAAGTGGAAAGTTCGCTCGCAAGATGATGAGAGAGTTTTTTCTTCTTTTTTCCTGGAAAAAGAGATACTTAGTAACTAGGTCAGCAGGTTAAAGCGGTTGGAAGCGATGACCCAGAACGAAACCGGTATCAGTACGACAAAGTAACCGAAAGAATTCGGAAAAGACCAGAAAGAAGACTGCTCGTTTGCCGCTGATCGAGAAATTAGGGGAGGGAAGGAGATAGAAGATGGGACCGGGCGTTAGAAGAAAAGGGGTGGGAAAACTGCTTGGAAGTTTAATGGGCTTTCTTGGCTGCAAGTGGCGTGGCATATCCCTGACCTGCTTGCTCTCTCTCTCTCTCTCCTAGGCTTTCCTCTCACCTCCCCCTCCCCCCGCAACCGCGTCGTCGTGCCTCTATTAACCTTACCTACTACCCTAGCACCGACTCTAGAGTGTGTCCGCGTTCACGTACAGTCAAGATAAAAATCTGTCCCTTATCAACAGACCGTTTTACAATGGCCGGCAACGTATCATTTTGAGCGCTTGAAGTTTCCTAAATATGTTCCTTTTTTAATGGTGTTCTGTCAATCCAAAAGGTATTGTCCGGTTCCGGTCGCGCTAGATGGCTCCGCCTTATGGAGGAATACATTGGCCACCGCCTTGTTACACGACCGTAACCGGACAATACCTTTTTGACTGATAGAACATAGAGAGAAGTGAATTATTGAATAGATGATTTTGATGCCAATCAAAATGTTGGTGGTTGAAGATTCGTTTTCATTCTGAAATTGTTATCGTCCACAGAAAGTCTAGCAACTCTAGAATCTGTGGAAACATGGGAAAAACTTTGAATTAGAATTTCCCTTGAAAAGCCCTTGAAAAGGCTTCAAACTTGCTGATAAACCCTTGATTTTTTCCTTTTTTTTATTTACCGGAAAAATTAAGCCGCGCTCCAAAAGTCGGCTCAAAAGACGGTTAAAATTGATCATTAACAGAAGAAGAAATCCCCTCCAAAAATCATAAACTACCCTTGAAAACCCTTGAAAAGGTCTTTAATTCCTTCCAAAGAATCACAAGACACCTTGCGTCGAGTGCAGCTAGAACAGATGCAGTGATCATCCAGTGCAGCTAAAACGGATGTTCTCAGAGAGCCCATTTGTCGGTCCCCGAGACTTCAGATGTCGCGAGAGCCCGATCACTTTGGACCCAGCCGCCTGGGCCCACAAAGTCCCCATCATTTGGAGCACTTAAAATCCTTATTAAAAGGCTTTTTCTGTACATGAAAAAAGTTAGCGATGCTTCATTTGCACCGTATTACACTTCGCAGCGCCCCAAAATGGTTTCCCCCAAGAGACATATAAAACTCCTCATCGGGATTCTACCCTTGAAATCGTCGGAATGACGGCTATTTAGTCGTTTTGAAACTTTGCAAATTACCGCTCGTACCTACTAGAAGCTCGTCTGCCAGAGCCACCTTATTCATACAAAACTGAATATCCCCCAATGACCATCGATAAAGCGATCTCTCGTTTGAATATGGGACTGATGACCCGTCATTTATTATGGAATGGACGGGTCGGCAGCATCTCTTTCTTTTTATAAACTGACGAACTAAATGACCTTTATTTTTGGCGTGACGTTAATTATTCGATGTCATACCTGTGGGGTTTATTGACCATCTGAAATTTTATATATTCGACTGAATCACTGCGTTATTTTTTTTTGTTGTAAAAATCTAAGAACTCGATTTTTTCTTACCTAACCATTTTACAAATTCTGCCATATTTTAAATATGCATATTGCAGCTTATTAAAAGACGTCCGCACTTATGTAACTCTTTTCAGAGTTTTTGTAAATACGGTGTTAAGTCCCACTTTTTTTTCTTTAGCATCCAGTTCGAGTAGAAGCTTCGAAGATGCAGGAATGGCTTCCAACTATTATCTCGCCATTTCGGAGAGGCAGGTGGAGCGATAATGGACATTGGACAAGATCGACATCTCGAACCAACGGTAAATCAGAAGTTTTATTTTTGTACCAAATCGATCCTGATTATATAAATTTATCGAACATAGCCCGATGATGGAGAAGTACTTTTTGCCGTTCGATACACGCCGTGAAAGAAATTAAACCAGAAATATTCGTGTTATGTCGGATAACTTGTGATATTTCATTCCGTAAGGTGATTTACGTACGTAATTACGGCCTTCACTGTATAATTACCTAAAACCAGCCTATCCCCTTTAAAAAGAAGAAAAAAATAAAATAGAAGAAAGGAAAGTGCGGCGGTGTTTGGTTACCTCTCTGTGGATTATGTGTATTGTTTACAAGCGTTCAGCTCTGGATTTTCGATTTATTTAACCTAAAATTTTTGTTTACAATGTGATTAGTCGCATATCGCCTATAGTACATCACGCGCTTACCCTGAAACGGAAACTGAAAAGGAAGTCAGCGAGGGGCCGTTGTGGGCGGCTCTAGCCACCCACTCGGAATCGTTCTCCAAAGGTCGTTGATCCCAACGATCCATTACTAGGTGTCAGGCATTTCCAGCTCTTCTTTTGTTTCTGATCAGTGAGCGTTCTTTCTCATTTGGAACATTTTGTCTTTTATAGGCTCTCTCTTCCTGCTTACAGTCATTCATTTCTCTATTCGATCATTTGGATTTCACCGTATAAACTAAACGAATACATTGCACTTTCAATCGTACATAGTTTGAATGTTGAGCATTGGTCGTAACTCTTTTTTCGATTATTTTCATTTCGATTTTTACAATCGTTTTTCTTTTTTTTCCCAAATTTCAAGGGTTTCCTCACGATTTTTGAAAGCAGAGGCTTAATTTTTTTTTAATATTTTTTTGGTGATGTGGATTGAAAACTACGTCGGTTTTACAGTATGATCGATTCTGAAACGGCCAGATGTCTGTAGTACTTGCTAGGACGAGGTGGTTTCGTTACGACTAAGTAGGTGACATAATCCCACGTTGTAACCGGAACCGCTGAGGGCGTAAGAACGTTGTGGGTGACTTCGCCATGAGCAGGATCAGGACGCCGTCCTGGGGGAGGCCGCTGATGGCGACGCCCCGACAGAGAAGCCTGGATTCTTGCCTGGTAACGAGCTGTAACTTGAGAGGTGCCCGTGTCACTTACCTGGGCGGTTCCTCATTGATGTCTCTTCACTGGGACTCGCGCCTTCGCTCGTTTGCGACGTAAAAACCATCGCTAGCGCGCCACACACAGGAACTTTGAAAAGTTGCAGTGTCTTCGACCTCTAGTCGCAAAGCTGAACGGGGCAAAAAGCTGATCTCGGTGACTTGAAATAAGCGGCATCAAGCTTGCTGATCGGTCATGTTTGCTTCCCTTCCTCTGTCCGCTCAACGTGGCGGCGATGAGATGCAAATCCAACCACTCAAATTGACCATGAGGGTCGCCAGCAAGATCTCTTGCATCAGCACACGTAGGGTCGCCTTTTTCTGCCTTTTCTGACTCATCTGTTTATTGGCCTTTGCTCGGACCTTCACTTATTAAATATTCGAGTCAATACAGCAGCCCACTTTTTCTGCGAATTGACCGTCCCGTCAGCTGTTGCCCCAAATAGCGGTCTTCTTTTTGCCAAATGGTCCCAAAACTCTTAGGTGAGCGTGACGCGGACTCGCCGCAAGGAAAAGGGTGCCCCTGTACTCGCCCCACGAATCATCGCTTAATAAATGGATGGGTTGCAGGCAGTGCGTCGGGGTGGGGGTAGAGCGGTGACATCCCTTCAAGCCGGAGGTCTTACCCTGTTAGTAACTTGATAGATTTGTGTTCATTTTCCAAAGGAAAAATCTAATTTTATGGATTCTCTCTTCCCGTTTCGCAAGGATTTTACGGCCTGCCGTCTCATTGGTATTTCGGCCGGAGTTTAGGCTGCGTTGTGTGAGTGATAAAGGGCGTTACGTGATGCGTCACCCAACTTAATAAACTCGGAGTGATTTAATATTTTCGCTTGATTTAATTCTTGATCCCAAATTCAGGCCGAACTCTTGCAGTAGCGCTTAGGTTTTTTCTCGCTCGATCTTGATAGATATATCTCGATTGAGGATCTGATAAACCTGTCCAAACATATTACGGGGTTGGGCCTGGTTTCTCCAGGCTGGGTTGCCTATTTTATGGCATTTATGTCGTGGCATAGAATTTTTGATATTAAAATGTGAAGCAACTTTTGATCACCACTGTCCTATTAGCTCGCTTTGTGCGGTGTTCAAAGCGTTGGTAGTCTTTTTTTCTTTCCAGAGGATTTTGCATACTCTGAAAAATTATGCAAATTCTGGGCAAGAGCGCCTGATTAGAGCCTGATAAAAGTATGAATAGAGAAAGGAAGGGCATCTGAACAGTCCAGATCACGTATTTAAGCATTTCATTAACTCTTTTTGTTTACCGACAACTTATTTAAATTTGACACTAATGAGGAATTTTTGCTTGGTTCCACGTCCGCTTGAATAATCGATTTCACAAGCTCAGGTCTTATGTTAGAAGATTTTTTTATATACCCCTTTTAACCGCGCTACTCAATCTAATCTTTTCCGGACCCCAGCCTTTCATGAAGACGCACGTTTTTATTTTTGGGCCTAAGCAAAGAAAAATAACGTAACGTTTTTACCCATTGTTCGGCTTTGGTACAACTATCGTTTGCGCTTCAATAAAGTGGAACTCACACCTGAGGTGTGATTTGCCTTTTGGAACGAAAAAAAAAAAAAGACGAAAGCACCGCGAGCCCAGAGGTACTCAGGTGACATCAATTCAGCATTTGTAGCAAGTTTGGTAAATAACGATGCAGCGAACAGCGCTGACAACTCGAGGAAAAGAGGCATTCGGTAGTTGAAAGTCCGCGAAAAGCAGAGCGACGGGTGCGGAGGAAAGCGTTGCATTCGACGGACCTGATTTATGATGTTTCTTGTGACGCAGGTGCCAGCCAGATGAATCGAGCTACCTCCTTTTGCAGCCCAACCGTGACGTGGACATTCTCGGAGACGCATCATATGTGAGTCCCCCTGCACCAAATCTTTCTTCGCTGACTCGAAGCTATGAAAAATTCGTTCGAACGAAATTTGTTTGCTCAAGCGATTCGCGCCCGGCGCCCGCAGAGCACTCTCTAGGTGGGATCGAAAACAAATTGCCTCAAAAAATTTGCTAAATTAAGTTTTAGCAATGAAACCAATTCCTGCTTTTCACGCGAGTCGTCTTTTTTTTTTAAAAAAAAAAAATAAATTATAAATTCAGCCGAAAATTTCATTCTCGAAATTTTTTGAAATGGGGAGCAAGGTACATTTTTTTAAAGAATTTTCAAAATTAAGTTGTAGCAATGAAACCAATTCCTGCGTTTGACGCGAGTCGTCGTCTTTTTTTTTTTAATTATAAATTGAGTCGAAAATTACATTCTCGAAATTTTTTGAAATGGGGAGCAAGGTACAGTACATATGTCGGCGTCAGAGAAGAGGTAATTTTTTAAGATTTAAATTTTTTCGGGATCAAGTTTTAGCAATGAAACTAATTCGTGCGTTTGACGCGAGTCTTTTCTTTTTTTCTTTTTTTTTATTGAGCCGGAAATTAAAGTCTCGATTTTTTTAAATATAAGAAGCTAGGTATTGATATTCCTGTGTTAAAGTAAAGGTTTTTTTTTTAATTCACATTTATTATGAGTAATTACGTTAAGAACTTAGCTGATCATTAGAGTAGCGCGTGAATAGGGCGTAAACTCGAATTGTCAGTGAATGTTTTCGATCGTTTTACAAGCTCGCACGTACAGAATCTTGAAAACCGTGTTCCGAAGTTCATGCAATGTTTTCGGCTTGGAAAACAGATGAGCTGTATTTGATATTAGTTTAACCGTGTTTTATGTATGTAGAAGCCTCTGTTTTCCAATTATTGTTGTTGGTGAGGGCTGTGTGTTAAAGTATTGATAACACGAGAGGGGGCACTGCACGAGCATGTATCTGTGGGTTTTTCAACGATTCCGTCTTTTCCGTTAAAACTTTCGTTTGGGCTGATTTAGACTGTTTCTGTTGAGTTGTATTTCCGGAAAGTTTATGAGAAATTTAGTTGCGGATGAGATTTTAGTGTAATTTACCTGGATGATGATAAATTTACGATATGGAGTTTATCACCGCTGACTGTAGACTATGAAAAATTTGAACAGATCGTCTATCCTTCGCTTTCTGTCACCAACTTCCGTGATGGGGCAACTGTATCCGGTAACGTTATCGAGTTGAGTGCTCACTCTAAAGAATAATGACGCGGTGTTTACTTATTTGTCATCTTTGAGAATATGAAAAAGTCGGAACTTCACTCCTTCAATATCTGTCACGGGCTACCGGTTGTTCATGAAAAATTTCGTCGATCGGAATGTTGTAATACATTTTCCCGATAGGTAAGGTATGACAACCTTGCAATATTGGCATTGATAACTTAGTAGTTTATCGGGCAACGAAAGAGGGATGTTTGCTCTCATATTTTGACGTAGTTGTTTGTATACCGAAGTGAGAACGGGTTTGAAAGATGCTAAAAATAACCTCTTCAACATTAAAATTGCACGGCGTCGAATGGAGTCATAAATATTCACCTTACGTTTCCTGACGAGGGTTCAGTAGGCGGTGACGGCTGAGTTAACATAGAATGCAACCCGACAAGGATAGGCAGCTGAAACTACATGTACCGGCAATTTAAAGTAAGCCAATGTTTCACTGTTATTTGTGTTATTGCGCTTGCCTAAATCTAGCTCAGCTGTATAATTAGCGAACAATTCTATACCTGTAGCTAGTGTGAAGTTGCAGCTCACTAAACGTTGGACTGTTCTCAGTTTTTAAGGTTGCATTTTTTCGTCGTAAAATCGTAATTTTCATACCAAATTTTGCATGCTCGGCGATAAATCTTCTAGTAGCAATTTGTCATTTATCTCAAAACAAAAATTTCTAAAATTAATCGCAATCTTAATTTTCATAGTTTTTCCACGGACCTAGAGTTAAAATCCTCCCCTGAAAATGACGATGCCAAAAGCTGATTAAGGTAAAATGGACAAATAAGGATAAATCATAATAAAATTTCCACCTCCGATTCAAACTTTTAGGACATTATTTAAGTCATCGACATACACCGTGTAGCATGGTGCCTGATGCATTGCTCCACTGCCGCTCCGCTTTACAACGAAAGGCAGGAAACTAGAGGCAGAAAATATGACCTTTAAACTTAACAGTGTACAACGGAAAAGCAATAGCTTTTTTTGGAAGTGTACTATAAATTTTGAATAGAAGAAGCAACGCAGTATGGGTGGTCTTTCCCAAATGAATTGGGGAGCTGCGTCTGTGGAGGCATCTTGAAAGTTTTACTCGTTCCGTGAAAATTGAACGCAGAAGTATTCGATTTTATAACCTCCTTGGTGGTTTATGGTGCTTTGAGTATGTGTAGGTTAAATGTGCTGTAATTGTCCCTTGTGAGTCTTTTGTTTCGGAATGTATGTATAAAGGTTCGCGTTTATGATACGCGGCAGAGTGAAGAGTTTACGCTCTGTCGTAAAAAGTTAATGCAGCCACCGAGTTTCTGCTGCGCGCGCCTTTCGACGATGTTTAGTGGTTTTTGCATGGGGATATTTCCTGATCAATGCGCCGCGTCGCGCTACCAATAAGAGATGCAGGAAAGCTCTTCCACGCAAATGCATTCCAAGTGCTGCATAAGTTCCTATAAAGTAACCTGATGTTGGCTATATAACCTAGCTCAACCTCACCTGATCTTGTTTTACCTTAGCTAATTTCATGTTACCTAACCTCATTTAACCAAGCCTGAGGTATCGTAACTTGACAACCTTATCCCGTGTGAATTATCTTAATATAACGAAGTTTTACTTTCTGGGACTGAACCGCGTGTTACTTAAAATCGTTAACTAGCCTTACATGAACCACATGTAACAACAGCGGAATAATAAACGACCATCAATCGTTACTAACTTTTCGGCCGATATGTTTTCGTTGTACGGTAGCTTCGGGGCCAGTTTATACGCAAGTTATTTCTCCTAATCTAAAATAATAACACTAAGTTACATCAGGAAAATTATCTCTGATAGAATCCGTTATCACGCTGAGCAGAGGACATAAAGTTTTGTCGCCCCACAAGACGTCTCCTTTTTTACTCAAAGCAAAAATTGTTAAGCTTATCGGGGAAAGTGCAGTTATGACGAGATTTATGTCGCCTGCAAATACACCCACTTGTCTATGACCAGAATAAACGGTGACTGCCTTTGGGGTGCATCTTTGGTGGGGAGGGGTTGGGGGCCGCCCTTAAATGCGAGCGGTCCCTCTAACATTATCGTCGTTGGGTGCAATATCAATCATAGATCAGTGACGGGGTATACAAAACATTTGCTAGATACGGGTCTATAGAAATAGTGGTGTCGGGGGCTGCCCTGCGATCGACCAGGACGTTTTTATTGCCTTTGACTTATCGACCGGAAAGAAATTTGTTGTCAGTCGAAAAACTAGCTAATATTTTGGAAACTAAACCGCTTGTGTGTTTGAACGGGGCTTTAAATTTTTTCAGCTTAAAACAAATACCAAGAATTTAACTCTCTTCGTTTCGCATTGTGGTTGTAGATCTCTCTTCCGAACCCCTTCCTGTTGTCATACACAGCATATGTCCACGGATATCCTTTTGGATATCTTCATAGATATATTCATGGATATTCTCCTGAATATCTTCGTTGATGTCCTGAATATCATCATGGATATCTTCATGAATATTATCCTGCATATCCTAATGGGTATCACGAATATCCTTATGGATATGGATATCCTCATGGATATTGATATCTTCATGGATATCCTCATGGATATGGATATCCTCATAGACATCATGGATATCGTAATGAATATCCTCATAGATATCATGGATATCTTCATGGGTATGGATATCCTTATAGATAGCATGGATATCCTCAGAGATATCCTCATAGATATCATGGATATCCTCATAGATATCATGGATATGCTCATAGATATCAAGGATATCTTCATATATATCATAGATATCCTCATATATATCATTGATATCCTCATTGATATCTTCATGCATATCATTTATATCCAGGATCTCTCTGGATATCCACCGGGACATCTCTATGGATATTCTGGGTATCCTAAGACATCTTTATGGATATCCTGGAAATCCTCCTTTTCTCCCACAAACAGGACATTCCCCTCCGCAGCGCATCTAACGAGGCTTCCGTCCATCGACCGGCGATTTTTTTCTTCCCCAAGATAAATCGGAAAAACGCTGCCACGTAATTTTTTTTAGGTAAAACATAAATAGGATCGGACAGAAGGAAGAGTATTTATTGCTGACGTTTCTCTTGTAGTGCTGACCACTCCGTTTTTCATGATCCACCGCCGCGACACTTGTGAGCGACAAGGCAGTGTGATCTTTTTCTTTCCGTCCGCGGAACGGGACGGAACGGAACCCATCGCGTTATGTGGGGGAGCGGTGGACAAACGATGCATGTCTGGGCCAGGCCCGGCCCGGCCCGGCCGAGCGCCGTTCAATTGCACACGCAGCCGCGCGCAATTACCGGACCGCGTTCTCCCCATCACAGCACTTTAAAGGGAACTCTTCATCTAAGGTCTCCAAACCGGATTAATGGTGGGAAGGGTCCCTCCTGTCTTACTCGAGTTCGTTCCTCTTCGCATATCGTTTCGTTCCGCGGAAGCGAAAAACTATTGTGGTTTCGACTTTCGGGGGAAAAATGTTCTGTTCACTGCGATTTCTGTGTTGCTCGTGAGCGTTTCACAGCAAACTTGCGAAAATCTTATTGTATGTACCTCGCTATCGGTGCGATTTACCTGACGGAGGAAGACTTAGACAAATGCTTTCTCATTTCGTTTTAACCCATAACAGCCCAAAGTATTTGGAGTAAAATTTAGCTTAAGAGAAATTCGAAGGTTTTTCCCCATTAAATTACGCAATTTTAAGGTTTGGAAAATGCCCAAATGACTGAATTTCAGGTTTCCAGGGGGGTGATATTTTTTCAATTTTGGCAATACCGAACTAAAATGATCCTCTAAAATATTTTTTTTTTCTGTTTCCGAACGGCATCGCTGGGCGGTAGTGGGTTAATTAGATGTTTCATCGTCTGCGAGACGGGATTCTAAAGATCGATCCAAGAAACAATTTATCAATTTAAAATGCGTGTTTTAAGAATCGATCAAACGAACGTGTTAGCTTGAAAAATCCATCAACAGCCAATTTTACTTGTATACATTAATCGATTTTTCAAACGTACCATTTTACTTGATCGATTTTTCAAACGTACCTTTTTACTTAATCAAGTTTTTAAACACGCCCTTTTTTTTACTGTTGTTTGGAGGTATCGAAATGAGGAGGCTGAAGAAGCTCGTGGCCGCTAATTGTTGCGGTTCAGGTGTTTGAAATGCGCCTGCTTTGCTTGATTGATAACCCGTTCGCCGACGGTGCGTGGCTCGTGGCTCGTTGAGCGGGGTGGCGAGGCGATGGACGCTAAAAAGGAGTCCCTTATGGGCGCGCTCGCGCTCCGCGCCGACCGCAGCAGTTGAGCTGGCGCTGGCCGAGCGCGTCCCATCCCCTCATCATATCAACCCCTTTTGCATCACCCCTAACGCATCTATCACTTTCTCTGTCTTAAAATCCCCTCGGTGATGGCCCTGTGTTTTCATTTCAAAAATAGACCTAAAACTGAGTGAGGCGAGCCGAGCAGGGAGCCTAAATCCCTTCAACGACGAGAAGAGGCGAGCCGCTTTGATCAGTCTTGATCGATTGCCACAGCCCCGCCCCCCAATTTTATTGTTTTTAGCCGATGACTCGCTGGAAATCGGTTTAACAGCCGTGCGATAGGCCTTTTCGCTTGATTACAAACTTACACTCGTGCAGCTCAAATTGCCTTTCTCTTTTTTTTGCTTTGAATCTTAAAAAATGTAGTATTGATGTAACTAAAATTAGTCTCCGTACCTAACATTATAGTCTTAAAAAAATAAATAAAAAAATGATGCATTTATGGTGTACTTTAACTGTTTGTGAAACGAAATTTCAATTTGGCAAATATTACTAACCAGTTAAAATTTTCTTTTGTAGTCAATGCCGTTTCCAGAATAATTGATAAAGCTTAATAAATAAAATAATTAAGGAAACATGTTTTGGTTAATCAAACGATAAATATCAGTTACGAAGTCGAGGGTACAACTTGTAGCTCCATTTAAATCCCTAAATTAACTGCTGTTCCATTGATGACAGTTTGATGTGATATTAATTTACTGAATCATCATATCGGTATTCCGTTGAAAGCCTGTAACAGTGCAATAATCCAAGTGTCAATTCAACTTTATTTCCTTACTTTTAAAAAATCCTCAAATCCCAATGTCAAAGGTTTAAAATTACACTCAAGATGTAAAGTTTACACTTCTTCCGTGGAGTGTGTTCGTCCATGGACTAAGACTAGATTCAACATTTTAGTATGAGAACCAACGCTTAACAACCGTAGGTTAGATCGAACACTCCAGCTTCTTTACTGCACTTCCTGCTACTGAAAAATAAGCGGTGTCAGTGATAAGGTTAGGTTAGATGTGTTGTGCTCGGCTATCGCTTAGCGCGGAACGGTTAAACGCAACCAATGACTACGTTTAAAACCGAGAGTGTATGTTAAGCCTGTTTAGAGGAGAACTTCCTTGAGGGAAGTGACCGAACGCAAACTCTAATGGTATTAGGACATCAGTATTAAATTGTCCGCCTTGAACGTAGCTGCTCTGCGGGAGTAACGCCGTTTTTCGCCCTAACTGGTCGCTTATTTCTTATCAGCCGTGTATCGTCCCCTCGTGTAAAGTTGTCCCCTACCCCTGAGTCTGTCTCCGTCGCTCCCATACAACGGGCCGTAATTCATCGTTTCTTTTTTTCTTCTACGGCCATCGCATCGGACGACGGCTTTCTCTGTCCAATCTATCTCCCAGCTTTCTCTCTCTCCACTGACATGCACAGCCTCCTGTGCCATGGGCCGCCTGCAAAAAACCTGAGCCACTGTGCTACTTCGTGCCTCTCTCAAATTTAGTTTCCCTGACCCACTATCGAAACCCGCTAATCTTGCCAGGAATTTGTATTTTTTGCGAATATTCCAAGAAAAGCCCCTTTTTTCGTCTCCCTGTTGGAACGGTTTGCTGACATGGCAACAATGAATATTTGGTAAACTTTTTGACCTGTTCGCTTTTACAAACTTTGAAAATTTTCTAGATTTTTATCAAATTTTAAGGGGATTTACCTTTTTAAGTATGCTTGGCTTTTATTAAAGTTTTATTTAAAAGTAAAAACTGGGGAGCTTTCTTGGCTTTAACTTGAAGTATTTATATTTGGGGAGTGTGACGAGACTGTCCGATTTAAAATGTATTAGGTTGGGCTCCGTGCCTCCCATTTAAAATACATTTGGTTGGTTACGTGCGTTGAAGTTTCCCTGTATTAATCCATGTCGCGGGTCAATAGCAACACCCTGATATTAATGATTATCGTAATACGGAGTTAACATTTTTAGCTTTTATATAAGTTGATCTAATTTAGCTTTTCTGGCCTTCCTTTGAACTAAGATCACTGATTATATTTTCTCGTATGGGATACTCAAACTACGTAACGAGCTTGCAAGAGAGAGGGGAGGTTCACGCTAGCGTTTTAAACAATAAGTAGCTTATTTAAGGATGTCCCCTTTTCAGCCCCATGAACATTTTCTGGAACATAATATTAGAAAAAAAAAGATTTTACTACGCGGAAGAACTTTCAGAATTATTCCGATCAGGTCGTTAACACCACCCCATATAAATCGCCGCGTAATCGTCACTGTAAATACATTTCCGAGTCAAAGTTCCCCTTTCTGACTTAGCGTAAGTTCAAAGCACACGCGCTCCCGGAAGTGGAAAAATAATATAAGCTTTGGAAAAGGTTCGGTTCGGAAATTGATTACTTGTAGACGGTCGCGCGCGCTGTGCTGGGATGAATGATTCAACCGATATTTTCCGGTTGAGATATTTCCCTCGTTTTTCCGTGTGGCCGGGTTGAGGCTGCGGCCCAGACGCCCCCGCCCCCGCAGCCTGCTCGAGCCTCGCTGAATGGAGCAATGATTTTCTATTCATTGTTAGGGTACATACTACAACACCAAAGACTACCCTTATGTAATATCAGCGCTGGAGGGTTGTCGGAGCTCCGCTTATCGCCAATTGGTGAGGTAATGATGCCAATTTTTTGATGGCTGCACTGTTCCCGCCACCGCTCGAAATCTAAATTGCGTACAATGCCGTTTGTTCGGTTGAGGTTTGACTTCTGTTCGTAGGAAAAAGCTTTAGAGAGGGCGGTGTTTAAATAAACAAAAAGAAGGATTTGATTTTATTCAAATTTAAATGCAGGTGGGCTTGAAAAGTGTGTTACACAGTAAAAACGAAGCACCTGTTTTAGGGAGTTTTGCTCCTGTTTCCACTGAAACGGGGGTAGTACGTATTTTGGCAACTTTTCAAGATATGCCTAAGTTCAGCCATATCATTCAAAAGGTCTCGGCGAGAGCTTTCTATTGATGTGGCTGAACACAGGTCTATTATGAAAAATAAGGTAGTAGTGCGTATTTTGGTTATTTTTCAAGATAGACCTATGTTCAGCCATATCATTCAAAAGGTCTCGGCGAGAGCTCTTCATTGATGTGGCTGAACATAGGTCTTTTGTTGAAAAATAACCGAAATTCGCGCAACCCCCGTTTTAGTTTCACTCAAAAAACATGTATATCATTCCCTGAAACGGGTGTTTCGTTTTTACAGTCTATGAAACAGCTTCAAGTTGCTCTCTGGAAAGTCTTACCCGTGGCCTTAACGAGAGCAAACTCCAAGAGTTTATGTTCTCTTGTCTTTTGAAAATCAAAAGGGACACTAACCCGTTTCACCACATGTCAGATTTGCTTCACGAAACCGTATCTAATTACCTTTGAGTCCTAGGGGAGGAATCCTTATTAAAAGAGAACGTTAAGGCTCAAGGCCTCAACACTTGAAAAGAATGCTCTGTGACGGAAAAAGCAGGGCGGCGGGCGCCAATAACTATCTCAAGCGCCATGCAACTCGAGGCGCCGCCAATATCAAAGCAAAAAAGCCTGCAATCTAGATAATAAAGCCTGTAATTTTTGGCATGCCACCTTCTTTTTGTGCTTGAAAGCGGAGCTTCGCGACGCCCTTTCCGAGGGGGCGTACATATTCCACTAAAATTAGATGTCCTTGGTTATGTCACGGGTTTTGCCACGGGTTTTGCCACGACTGGAGGTGATATTAAATCTAATCGTCCGACGTTGCCGGGAATCGCGGGTTTCACATGGATTTTTTCACAGGTTCCGTGACACAGGTATTCCTAATCAATTTAGGCTGTGAAAGTGGTGTGGTCTGTGGAGGCAGACTATGGTCATAATAAGGGTGAAGTCGAAGATTTTTCTGGGGGAGGAAGTTGCGCTTACCGTTGTCTTGGACACGAATGTTTTCTGAAAAAAAGTTGTTTTAGCTCAAGATATATGTGTTCACTCTTAATTTGAATCTCTGAGATTCAGTGAAAATTTACTGAATTTCAGTCAATACAGCACCACTGAAAAAAATCTGTGGTGCCGCATTGACTGAAATTCAGTGAATTTTCACTGAATCTAAGAGACATTTACTGATTTAAATTTAGATTGCTATTGGCTGTGGTCAAACGACTGGTTGCCAAACGTCACCTATCACAAGTTTTGATGAGATGGTTGCGTATTTTGAAAGACAGCTTTTTCCCTTAGATTTCTAAGGTAATTCTTAACCCGATATTGTAAGATTATCTTAACCAAAACATCAATATTACAGTCTTTTGGAAACTTTTTATACATTCTAGGAAGTATTCATGGTGCAATATGATAATATTTTTACTCTTATATCACCAAGAATCCCTTAAATTGATGTTCAAAGTACAGTCTCGCCGTTTTTTTTTTGTTTTTTTTGTGTTTTGTTTTGTTTTTTTAGGGGGGGGGGAAATAAAAGTTAAAAATAAAAATAAAAACGACCTTGAAAATTTTCAAAACTGGAATTTCTCTGTTGATAAGTCGAGTACTAACGGGTAAGTACAGTCGGATTACCGCAAGAGATAATTTGGGGGTGGGGGAAAGTAGACAGCCTCCATTCGCACTACGGTAACGAGTTCTCTAAAAGCACGAACACCACTAGATTAAATACAAGCTATAATTGTACTTCAGGCTCGGCCGCATTACGGATTCCCCTTAAAATAGGACTTTTTTTACCGATTTAGTGTAATATTTATCATCAAAGCAATGTGAACAGAGGTTAGAAAACAGCGTCCGTAAACACTTTGGTAACGATTTCTCCAACAGTACGAACACAACTATATCAAATACAAGCTGTAATTGTACTTCAGGGTCAGCCACATTACGATTTTCCCTTAAAATAGGACATTATAACCGATTTATAGTGATATTTGACATTAAAACAATGTGGACGAACAGCCTACGCAAGCCCTGTAGTAACGATATGTCAGCAAATACACCGAAATGAAGGCAAAGAGGAAGCGTAAATTAAAGGTTACAGTTCATAAAATTACGAATATCACTTAAAATATTCCAGAAATACTTAGGATTCCTTTAAAAGCCATGAAAGATGTTCCAATTCTTTCCTTCCCCTCCGCCCTCCAGGTTACCTCTTGCGGTAATCCGACTCTTATCGATCGTTCGAGGTGGAACTAGTAATTTCTAAGGTTGGCAGTACCCCGCCAATTGCAGTTGTGCTTCCAGTCCTGCAAATAATTGAAAAGACAGTATCTTGGCTGATTACTGGGCTCCCAGCTGGAAGCGTGAATGGCGCGACGGGCGCAGCGCGGCCACGTGTGCGCACGGTTGCCTAGTCTGCAGGGGCAGCCAGGCGAAGCCAGGCGCAGCATTCGGCCACGCGACCGGCTCTGATGAGTTGGATCCAGGGGGTGTGCCCGGAACGCCTGAATAGGCGCTCGCCCGCGGCCGCCCCGACAAGGGGAAAAAATCGGCTCGCAACGCCCTGTGGCTGGAAGCTGCCTGCTACGTGACTGGAGGTCATTTCCAGGAAGTGATCGGTTTTGTATCGGCCGCCCAGATTAGGCTTGTTTTGATTACATTGGAAGCGTGGCGAGTCGTAAACAAGTGACTTTTTCCTCGGATATCCGCGACTCATCGGTTATGATTACAGGAACTGCGATTCTTGAATACGGTAGTCATTTCGACCAACCGTTCTTAACAAGTGACTTTTTACTGTACCGGATGTATCAGATGCCCCGTTTTATTTTGTTTTAGGCAGCCCACTCACGGATGCCATGTGGGTTGCCTATCATCGCTGTCTTCGCACTGTTCTTGTCCTGAGGCTACTCGGAGATAGAAAATTCGTTGTCAAGGTGCGGTAATTGGCTATCATTCATTGAA
>Ga0058701_10001386_pt1 | contig 17082 bp, 7 predicted proteins | sample AgamicOrMae_FD_97039 | JGI IMG/M metagenome (GOLD analysis project Ga0058701, IMG submission 97039) | Agave microbial communities from Guanajuato, Mexico - Or.Ma.e | ecosystem: Host-associated > Plants > Phyllosphere > Phylloplane/Leaf | place: Guanajuato, Mexico | collected 2012-06-04
GCATTACAACATGCAAGATGTGTGATTTTCGGCGAGTTTCAGAGAGATTTCCAAACAGCTAACAAGGGAACCCCCCCCCCCCAGGTTTAAAACCCAGATTTGCACCAAACTTGTAGGAGTTGTAGTTCACCTTTCACAATGATTTTTGGTGGCTATTTTACGGGCCATACATGAAAACTACCCCCTGCAGCCACCCCCAAAGTTGGGTTTAAAAAAATCGATGGTCCAAAAGCTCATCAAATCGATTGAGAGTGATCCCAAACCGCCTCCCTCAAAGCGATTTCGACGCTCGACAAAAATTTTCCCCTGCAACCACCCTTAAAGTTGGAGGTAACAAAAATCGGGGTCGGAAATCTCATCAAATTTATATCGAATGACCCTAAAGCGCATCTCTTCAAGCCATTTTAAAGATCGAAAAAAAAAACTACCAGTATGTCGGTGATACAAATCGTTCTCCTTTTATGACATTGCAATGTTTAGCAATAATTATGCCCCTATTTATCCCTTTGGTCATCCCTGAAGCTAAAGATACAAAATATGTACAGAAAAAAATGCAGAACACGTCAAACCGATTTCGGAATTATTGGGGCATGCCCTAAAATGAAACCATTAATGTCGGCAGGCTCAAGGATGCAGGATTTGTAATGTCGCGACGCGAAAATTAAGCAGGTTTCTACAAGAAAGCATGTCTGCGAGCGTTATATTGAAGGCGATCGCTTTTACTTTTAAAGAAACTGAAACTCGCTATGCCTTGACAGGAGTTTTCCTCCCACCATTGCTTGAAGGAATCTGCGAACGTTGAGGTTGCGCTGTTCCGTGGTTCTCTAGGGAATGACCAAACTCACCCGATCTCGACAGTTTTTTTTCTTCTTTTTTTTTCTTCTCTTTCTTTGCCCCCATCACTGCGTGACCTTAGCTATCTGCAAGTTTTGGGATCATTTTCAATCAATTTAATGGATTTTCGGACCATCGATTTTTTTTCACCTCCAACTTTGGGGATGGCTGAAGGGGGTAGCTTTCATTTATGGCCCGTAAAATAGCAGCTGATGGGAAATCTCTTTGAAACTTGCCGAAAATCACACATCTTGCATGTTGTATTGAAAACTATGGCCCTAAATTTGGCGGAACCAAAAAGGGGCAACACCACGCATATTAGTCGTTGTTTCAGGGACCATCTCGAACATTTTCCGACTTTGAACGTGAAAATCGGAGGTACGGCTTGCAAGTTATGTCAAATGTAGCCTTTTTGGACGATTTACGTCGTTTTAAAGTGGTTAAAACACAAAATATTGGACTTTTTAAAAACAGGAATTGTTTGTTGGACTGTCCTAAACACAATGCGACCTCGGAACAAAATCGGTTGTAAAACTTCGGAAATATTATCAAAAAACGGAGAAAAAGTCGGAAAAAACGATTTTTTGCGTAAAATTCGACCTTGTTCGCGTGGGTGCAAGGCTTCATTTTATCGCAAAATGTCTTGGCAGGCCTTCATTTTTCATCAAAAGAAGTAATTTAAGCAACATACTACGAGTGAAGTCGGAGGGGGTCGTTGCAACTGCCGTGTGAGTTGGCGTGGAATGACCCATACCTATATTTTTTTTAATGCAAACTAATACTCTGCGTAGAAAAAAAAGAGCAAAAAAAAACAACAACAAAGAACTGTTCAAAAAATGCAGATTTTTTTCATTCCTTTTTAAAATAACCGGGAAAGTAAGAAAGAAATATGTGCTCTAAATCAGAGTAGAGGGTTGGTGTAGAACTTTAAGACAGTTCGTAAGGTTCCGAGGGATTGAGTTTGGTAGTATTATTAGCATTAAGGTACAACTCTCATGATTAAGGGCAGCTTATGTTTTATGAAATTAATGGCGCGATTCAAGCAACGTCGCTTCCATCAGCACTGACAGTGAGGCCTTTAGAAAGTAATGAGATAAAGTTTTGGAACAGGAAGCGACTACCTGACAACCGATAAGGTGTCAAACGGAAAAGGGAGGCTTACTGTACCTCCATAATTTTGCGTGGGTTTTCAAGCACTCGACGCGGCCGAAAACAGCCCTAAAGTCCCCGTTGTTGCGTCGTAGCGTTTCCATAATATTTTCCCCGCATTCCGCAACCACATTCAATTTTCCTGACCTTTCCCGCTATTTGCATTTTTGCGGTATTCCAGAGGGGAAGTTTCACCCGAGCTTAAAATGTGCGGCCGGCTAAATTTCAACGCGAATATTTTTACGAACTCCACTACAGCTCAAGTAGAAGAAGCCTGAAAAAAGTTTAGGAAAAAGTTACTTGGACTAAACTTTTGCGATTTGAGACAGATTAATTGGTGGGGCGGATGCGGTAGGTTCAAGACTTCAAAATCAGGAGAATGCGGGAGAATTTGACAGTGGTTCTCAATTGGAGTTGCGATCTCTCAGAGCACCATGCGGCGCTCAAAGATAAAATCCATAAGAATATAGCCTAGAAGGCCAGTAGGCCTACACCATTAATTTTAAGATGGAGTTTCATCTCTCAGTTCCCACCTTTGATCGCCAATCCGCGCGGAACGACAGCGGAGCGAGGTACTGTACAAGGCCTGCAGATTTACATAGGTTAGCTTAACCAAGGTTAGGTTCGTAATACGTCACACAATACTTTGCTTGGCTACTTTAAATTACAGGTTACATCGGAGTTTAAGGGAATATTATATTTTAGTTTCGATTTTCATGTAATTTGAGAATTAAGTTAGAGTTCTGAAAGCCTAAATTCCGCCTGGCAAAACCTAGAAAATAAGTTTTATAAAATAGTAGATCATCACTATGGAGAGGGGAGCTGACAATGAGAGCACTAGCAGTTGCGTCTACTAGATTTCGCAAAACTGTTATATTCAGAGGCGCTCATTTATTAACCAGTAAAGATAACCAAAATTACTATCTTAGATCACTCGGGGAGCGATCAAAGCCAAAAATATAATAGGCTTTTTCAGATGTTCTGAAGATAATAACGGGCGAAATTTCAAAAATCGCGGAGTCTGGCTACGCAGGCTTGTTGGGACGCGCTGCACAGGAGAAAACTACTTCCTGTTTTAGGCATGACGGTAAAACAGGGGATCGTTTGGTTATTTTTAAAGAAACCCCTATATGAATAACAATATCCATGGGAAGCTCTCGACGAGACCTTTTCATTGATATGGTTGTTGGTAGGTTCATCTTAAAAAAAATAAACAAATTACACTTTCCCCCTGTTCCACCTTCATACCCAAAACAGATAAAGGACGACCTAATACAAGGGTTGAACTTTACTGTGTGACTTAACAGCACCGCATTGGTTCGCATATTTGCGTAGCTGAATAATGTATAACGGAATCAATGAGTTAAGGTTAGGTTATCGGAATCCCATTACGGCGCCTTTTCTCAGGCGGAAAGATCTTCCGACGGCACGATATTGGGCCTTACACGATAAACCCTTATTTATATTCAATTGGTAGTACAGCGCCGGAACCGAAAATTGGAACGTTATAGGAAGGAAGATGTAATAAATAGACGTCGAGGAGATCTTTAACCCGCTTTTCTTGTAGTGCACAGACTTGCACGCAGCAAAAATTACGCTGGGATCCCTGCACAGAAATTTCACACCGCTTACCCCCCACCCCCTGACGTCGACATGCAGTCGTGTTCACAAAGTTAGCTTCAGGGTACGTAAGCGGAATGCGATACGGATGAACTTGCAGAATAAGGACCGGAAAGACACCCGAGCTTAGCTATGGTGGGGAAACTGCACTGTACAACTGAAAGGTTGCAAATATTACACATTAAAAACTAACCCATGTTTGAGGCTGTCCCACTCCGGTTTTGGGTATGAAGGTGAAACAAGGGAGCGCGTAACTTGGTTATTTTTGAGGACAAACCTATCAACAACCATATCAATGAAAAGGTCTCGTCGAGAGCTCTCAATCGATATGGTTTTCATAGGGGCTACTTTAATAGCCAATTTCCTCTCTTCCCATGTGTTATCTTCAAAACAGGTATATGACTACCTAAAAGAATGGTAGTTTTTTTCCCCTAGTGAGCTGGAAGGAAACAAGAAGGGGAAATAATAAGGAAATAAAAATAAAGGAATTAATGAGTTGAAATATTAAAGGGAAACCGTTGTAGGTCCTCTTGAAGTGAAGAGTGCTACGGGAAATTATTCGCGCAAGAATGTTGAGCGTGTCAGACCTTTTAGTGTTGGCAGACTATTTCACGCAGGAGAAATTTATCTTGCGCCAACTTCTCGAGGCCGTTTTAGCTCGCAGTCGCGGTTTGTTTTTCTAGTGTCTCAAAAACAAATGAATCGATAAAACAACAATAAGAAGCGGCCTTGGCAAAGCGTCAGGGCACCGTGGAAGGCCCCGCCGTGGAAGGCCCCGCCGTGGAAGGCCCCGCCGTGGAAGGCCCCGCCGTGGAAGGCACCGCCGTAGAGGGCCCCGCCGCCGTAGTGGTCCGGCGGCAGCTGTGCGCAATCGATAAGCACTCGCCAGACTCCGGCGTGTCTTCTTTCACCCCGTATAATACACGATTCAAAGCCGCACCCAACTTTTCACCCAAAAGGCGCCGTTTAACGAGAACTCAGTCCGGATGGCGAACCGGATTGGTGAACCGGATAAGAGTCGTCCGGGCGGTGAAGGTTACTGTATTCTGTCCGAAGGAGTTGAGGCCCGGCCAAACTTTGATCGGAAACGATGTAGCTTCGGATCGCTAAATAAAAACAAGGCGTTTTTAGGGGCAGCCCCTAAAACTATCAGAGCGCGCAGCCTGGCTTATCTCAGAGGGAGGCTTTACAAAGATGAATCACGTTTGGGGCGATATTACTGCCGTGAATGGAGACCATACGGGAAGTCCGTTTTGTGGGTCGCACTTTTGACCGAGAATGAATTTAGATAGGCGGCTGCGCAGTAAAAACGGGACATCAGTTTTAGGGAAAGCTTTACCTGTTTTGGGTGTGAGATTAAAAGGGGGATTGTAGATGTCTTTGTTATTTTTCAAGATATACCTATGTACAGCCATATCATTCAAAGGTCTCGACGAGAGCTTTGATGTGGCTGGATGTACTGTACATCGACCTTGAAAAAAATCGACTAAGCCTTTTTTGAATTTCACACCAAAAACAGGTAAAAACTAACTCCCTAAAACAGATTTTTTTCGTGTGTGTTTGTGAGTACTTCTTGATCCCTCGGAATAAAAATCTACCAAGTAAACGCACTGGTTTGAGCAATAAATCAAGTGAAAATACGCGCTTCCCCGGCTGTTATGATTTAACACAGGCAGTTGGACGATGGATGTAGCGCACATTTTCACTTGGTCGATTTTTCAAGTCGGCTCTTTAACTTGGTTGAATTTTATTTCAAAGGATTGGTTTTAGGAATTCCATTAATGACGGGTCAGTTGAAAAAAAGAAGACCAACAGAAACATAAAACCTGCTATATGAAGCTTTAAATCCCCTCACAAGAACCTTTTAAGAAAAGCTTTCGCAACGAGGTCTACATGGATATTCGATAGGGTGGTGCGCAATCCTACAAAAACGCACCGTGATAAAACGTTACTTCACAGCTCTCGGAGCCTTGTAAAAGGTTCCGATATTTCCATCGTTCGAAATATACCAACTCGGTCTGCTGCAGAAGTTGAGATTGACAGGCAGTTCCAAGTTCGGTAGATCGTCTATGAGCCATGGACACTTGAGGAAAGAATTTTATCTCGGAAACTTTTCTCCGAGCAAAGAGGCAGAAATCGACGAAGTGATGGGCGATCGTTTCGAGATAAGCGTCCAGACATCATGCCGGTTTGGGTAGCGAGGATAGAGGGCTGTGGCCAGGCAGGTACACATTAGGAAGGGGGATTCGCACGACTTCGTTAGACGTCAAGAGAAAGCCGAGATCGGAGGAAATGGTGAAGTGGAGAGAAATCAGCGAAAGTTGCAGACATTCAGGGGCCTACAGGGAACAGGGCTTTCCAAGACATATAGGGGAAGCTTACAACGTTTGATGAAAGAGAGCAACTTTAGCTCGTTGGCACGGCGCTATTGTATCCAGTTGTATATGGTATTAAGTGGCAGTTTGTTTATTGTTGGGTAGACGTTATACGAGATTTGAATATCATCTTTGGGCTACTTGTCCTTTTTTTTCAAACAAAAGGCTAAGTGCAGAGTTGAAATATTGCACACCTTTTTTTCTCTCTCAGAAAACAAATGTGATGAGATAAACATGCGGATGGTGACATACTGAAAATAAAAGGAACAACAAAATCGTCACTTCTGATACACAAAGATTTTCAATCTTACGAATGGCTCGATTTCGTACGTATTTTCATATGTCCAATAAAGCTATCCTACTATATTGATGGGCAGCATACCAGCAAATACTCTCATAAGGGTTTGCCTCCTTGAACAGACACTGTATTAAGTTAAAAGGAAATACATGGAATGCCATGAAAACTGAACAGATTCATAAGGAGTAGGAAAGATCTTATTTTGCGGTAAGTGCATTCATGTACAAGGTCTAAAATTAACTCGGATCTGCTAAGTTGAATTGCTTGATTTAATATCAGGTGGGAAAATCGTTGAAAATCTATAGCCAAATTAGTGATGAGCAGTAGAAGATGATAAATCTTATGAAGTGAAAAATCATCAGAAAAGTTACGACGAATACATAAAATATATACTTAACACTTTTGACCCAGTCTTCTTGCCTCAATCATTTTGATTCCTTATCCACCACGAGGAAAACACCCCAGACATAAACTTAGCATACAAAATACATTGTGAACTATGCGATGATGCAAAAAACTACATCCTTTGACCTTGATCTCTTGTTTCATTTGACTTGTGCCCCTCACATTCAAAATAACATTGAGAGCAGCAAAATGACATACATCGCATACGTCGCGACATACAAAGACTTTAGTTTCAACCTCGATTCAAGTGCCGCATTCGACCCCGTATCTCCCACATGCGAGAAAAAACACCATATTAGAAATCAGCATTCCGCAAACATCGAAGATGACTTTCTTTTGTTTTTGCGACTAAATTCGGGATGCCACAACGGGTTTTGATGAGCTAGAATCACTCTTTTGCCTGATATAGGTCGTATATGGAGACTCCGAAAACAAAAGTATTTACCATCTCGAAGTTTTAAATTCGCTACGAACGAAGCCAGATTACAACGGAGAGTTGTAAATAAGGTTTCCGTCGAACCAGCAAATACATTTTTTTCTCCGCTGCCACTCAATAAAATTTCTGTCCTGTAAGCACTCACGTCATTTGGGATTTTGCATTATTTGCTATCTTCTACCCATCCTCCATTATAATCTTCGCTAATAAGGTTCCCTACGGTATTCGCGATGTGTATACGCATTTAATGAGGGCTTGTGGCACTAACGAGTTTTTTTCTCCACAACAGAAAGATGTCTGCGAGTTTGCGGGTCATTTTGGTTATGAACGGACGAATGGTTGTTTTTGTTGCAGAGCGGCGATGCTTGGCGTCGGCGCGCCTCCGCAGCCGGCGCCCGCGGCGGCGCCCCCGCCCCCGCTGCTGCTGCTGCTGCTGCTGCTCCTGGCGCCGGCCGCGGGCGCCGCCTGTCGCATCTCGGAGCTGGCCTGCCGGAGCGGCGGGGGAGGGGGCGCCGGCGCTGCGGCTCCCCGCTGCGTGCCCCTCGACAGCTTCTGCAACGGACGGCCTGACTGCCCGGACGGCAGCGACGAGCCCCGCGGATGCTCCATCTGCAACCGGACGCTGTACGGCGACGTGGGCCGCACCTATGAGATCTCCTTGCAGCGCCCCCGGGACGTCCGCCCCCCGTTTTTCTGCCACCTCACGTTCACGGCGTCCGGCCGCGACTTTGGAGACCTTATCCAGCTGACGTTCGACGAGATGTCCATAGGTCGGGTGCTGCCGGCGCGCGGGGAGGCGGGCTGCCCAGACGGGCACCTGCAGCTGGCGGAGCTCGGGCGTCCGCAGCCGGGCGGCCCGTGGTGCGGGGCGGGCGGCGGCTCCGATGCTGTCTACTACTCGGAGGCGTCCACGGTCACATTATCTCTGCGGTTGTTCGGGGACCCGCCTCCCCCGACGAAACCCCCGCCGTTCCGCTTTCGGGTGCGGTACAAGTTCGTGTCTCGCAACGACGCTATCGTCCGCTTCGGGGACAACCAGCTGCCGTTAGAGCGCGGGGAGTCCGTTCCAGGGACCTACTGCAGCAGGAACTACTTCGAGTGCTACCGCCAGCGTTGCCGCCTGCAGAGCCCCAACTTCCCTGGCCTGTTTCCCAGAAACATCACTTGCATTCTCAGCTTACGACAAAAGGACGTGCCGCGCTGCAAGCACGCCATGATCGGGTTGTCCCCGTCTCCTCAGACGGGGACTGCAGTCAAGAAGACGGCCCTTCTAGAGACGGCCCGGCCGACGACACTGGGGCCGCCCACCACTACGGCCGTCGCGACCTCCCCACCCGTCACTGCCACCGACCCTTGTTCGGAAGATAGTGACCACCTCATTTTCTATGACGGCTCCTCCACCGCTGACCCCGTTTTGGCGCGTTGGTGCGCTAATAACGAGAACGGGCCCCCATTTCTGCCCCCTCCGAAAGTGCTGTCCCGAGGGCCTGATCTGCTCGTGGCGTTCCACTCCTCGCCGTATGCCGCCCCACTGCGAGCAGCGCCGGTCTTCCAGCTCGACGTCGACGTCATGTTCGCCGATTCGGATTCATTGGATTTCCAGCGGGAGGCCCGGCGCTGTGAGTTCGAAGTGAATTCCACGGCAAAAGTTGGCAACCACCCGGCACCCCGCTCGGGCCAAATTTTCAGCCCTCGCCACACCTTGCCTCCTAATACGACTTGTAAATACCACCTCCGAGGAGCTCCGACCGACCGGGTATGGCTCTTCTTCTTAGCTTACTCAGTCACACCTGCGCCTGCGGGCAATTGCGCGACCAAATTACGTGTGTGGGACGGCGGCGGTGCCTCGGGACTGCTGCTGTTGGGGGCTCACTGCGGAGCCGGGGGGCCGCGGCTTTGCGCTCACGCCGCGCTCCGGAACGCCACGAGCGCGCCTCGGCCGTGCGGGCCCCATGAGAGCTACGAGTCGTCGGGGCCTGACCTCACCGTCCACCTTTCCACCTCGGCGGGCACGGCCCTGCAGCCCGCTTACTTCCGATTGCGTTACGAGTTCGTCGATACGGACCTGGGGGGCGAGCCGTTGCGGGCCCAACTAGCGTGGACTTCGTTTTCCGCGCTGTCGGCAGGCGCGGCCGCCCCTGCCGCACCCGCAGCCATCGCAGCCGCCTCGGCAGCCACCGCCCAGCCCCTGCCGGGGTCGTTAGCCAACCCCTCCGCCAACAGCCGGCCTCCCATCGCCTGCGCCCGCGTCTTCCGCAACAGGCAATCCGGGGATGTGCACTCTCCCCGCAACGTGTTCATGTTTGGGCGGGGCGGCGCCGTCAACCTCACGTGCGTGTACCGCATCGAGGCCAGCGCCAGCGAGCACATCCGCCTCACTGTGCAGAATGCATCGCTAGGGGGCGAGTGTATCACATTAGCGGATGCACACACAGGCCGGCCGACGTGCGTGTACAAGACGGGTGCCCGGGCGGCGGAGCTGCGCATATGGGAGGCGCCGTGGAAGGACGTCCGCTTGCCGCGGGCGTGCATCTGCGGCTCCGCCACCTCTGCCTTTCTCCCCTTTGTGTTCACCTCAGCCGCGCGGAATATCGAGTTAACGCTCACCGTATCGGGCATGACCCCTGGCGAGGACGCGTCAACCCTTTACTTCCACTCTTCCTACGTGACGCTTCTATCGGAGGCGGGCCCTGTGGACGGATCGGGAGACTGCGCTGCACGGCGCCGCATAAGTGGGTCGGGAGGGGAAATTTCCTTCGCCACTCCAGTTAATAGTGATGAAGATAAGCGGTGCGGGGGTATGCCGTGGCTAGTTGAGGCCCAGAAGAACCACAGTTTGTTTCTGATGACCTGGGGCACGCCGCTGCCACCGGTGGCCGCCAAGATGCATCACGCGCCGTCGCTGGGGGTTGCGTCCACGACAGCCGTCGTCCAAGCTGCCGCCGGCGCCACCGTCACTGAAGAGGTGTCCGAGGATGCCAAGTGTCACACCAGGAGCCGTTTAATGCTCTATTCTGGCCGCCCTCTTAGGTAAGATATCATTCGTGCCTAGCATTGTTATGCTTTCCAATAAGCAGAAAAGCATTTCGGTCTTCTAAGGATTATTTGCCATCGGAGCGCACTTCAAATGAAGCACTATAAATTCGTGCTATTTACAATCCCGCTCAACAAAGGTCTCAGGCAGAGCAATTAACCTTTCGAAATAATAATTGTACAAATTCATTGGAGAGCCCCCGTCCTGGAAATCGACTGAACTCGCTTGTTTCATGGTCTGGTCAATATTAACATTTTCGAAGTGCTTAAGAATTCATGCTCTCTATTATTCATCCTCGATACTTTCAGGAAGATATACAGGGCGTTTCAAGTTTAATGTGAAATACCGAAATGATGGGTAGAACTAACTCATCAGGTTAATAAAAAATGTGGGGGTACCTATGTCCGGGAACGTACTAGTTTCCGTCTACACGCGCTCAAACGGTTCAACAACATACCCGGTTTCCACCAAAAGTACCAGTCGTTCGATTGTACCTTTTGGTAAAATGGATTGGGAATCTGACTGCGAGCAACTTTCGTTTTGGTACTTTTGTCGTAGCCAGCACCCACAAGGAGGTAGGGGCCGAATCAAAAATCTTATCACACTCGACTGTGTCTACATCCTGTGTTCGGCCTCTAGCACCTCGTGAGTGCACGCAAGGCCGAGTACCATGTTAAAGCTTTTGCACGCAAGTGGACGGAAACTGGTGCGATCTCGCGGACATGGGTATGGGTGCCTTCACATTCTTATATTAGCTCGAATAGTTTTGTCCTTCGTTTCACTACCAACTTGAAACGCCCTGTACACTATGGAATGAAAGAAGTGTAAGGCTATCCTTAGACAACAGTTAAGACAAAACGGGAACGGGGCGAGTGGAAATACAAAACCTAGATGACTACCGTTCTGCTATAAAAGATAAACTTAAAAAAAAGAAAACGAAAAAAATAGAAAAAAATAGTGAGCTCCTTTGGTTTCGTCTCCTTCTAATGAAAGTATGTACCCCTATCATTTAAATATTTATTAGAATTGGTAAATTAAAAAAATGGATCTTTTTCTCGCAAAAACACGATACCTCCACATATCTACCAACATAATTCTTACAACATATCGACAAGACATTATTCTTTTATATGAAATCAGTTGCAGAATCTTACAAGGGCCTTGCTTCCAATAAGAATACTTTTTCCCTCTACACGGAGTTCAATCCACACATGAAAATATCGTTGTCGTCTTTGTAACCGGTTCTTTTCTATGCGATGAATCAAATTTCGCCTCGTTCGGTCAGATGACTATGGATATACTCACCTGGTCTGACGTCGTATTGTAGTCTATGCTGATATTTAGTTAACAAGGTCATAAACATAATTTATTGGCATGTATGACAGATGATCTTTCACACATGAGTGGGAAACCCACCTACAAGAATCATATACGTCATGTTCTTACCTATCATTGGGAAAACAATTGCTCCCTCTCATTTTTTAAAACTTTCCTTACGTTGGAACGAAAAGCGATACAACAAAAGGGCACAAAATGAATTCGACAGATATTTTCGCTATCTATTGACTTTAAAAAATGCCTTTTCGTCGTACCTCTTCCCGCTTTCAGCAAAGAGGAGCTGGAAACATATTATATGGAGCAATACTTTTGCCACTGAAAGTACCTACGTCGCATACACGTGGCTTACTCCTGTATATGATACGAGAGTAACAGAACTCGTTCAACTCTCACTGCTCCAGACCACAAATATTGACCACCCCCTTTCCGTCTGTTTGGCAGGCTATCAAAAGTGTTCTGCCCGCTTCCACCCACGAACCGGCAATTCATGGTCCAGGTGTTCTCCGAGGAATGGTTAGGCTCGCCTGCCCAGCCAGTCTCATACACGCCGCCCTGGGGGCGCCCGCCTCCCACGTCCCCACCCGCTTTCCTAGTCGAGTTCGTCGCAAGGGACGATGCCGTGGCAACCCTGCACTGGCTCGAGATCTCCCGGCCCCGGTCCGCCCTGCAGCAGAAGTGGCCGTCAGACGAGGACGCCCCACCCCCCACAAACGCCACCCTCCCCGACGCAGAGTGCCCCTTCCGGTGCCCAGAGCTCGATGCGTGCATCCACGCGTCCTTGTGGTGCGACGGCCGCGTCAACTGCCCCTCTGGTGCCGACGAACGGGGTCCTGACTGCAGTTCCCTCAGTCGGCGCATCCTTGCACTTCTGCCGGACGGTCTAGTGATCGCAGCTGCTGGTGGGGCTGCCGCCGGGGCTGCTCTGTGCGTCCTGCTCACCGCTTTGGCCGTCTCAAGGGCCAGAAGACGTCGGCGCAGGCGAAGGAGGCGAAGTAAAAGCCTGCTCCTCCTGGCGAAGGCCGACTCTACGACCTTGAGCAGTCTTGCTTCAGTGGATGGAGTCGGCCATGCCGTCAACTCCAGTGGCAACTTCCACCACAACTCCACAGGTGTTGATTACAACCCCTATGGTTACAATGATGTGTCCTGACCGCACTCGCGCTCCACCGGGCCTACCATTCGGCTGGAGCGCGAGAGCACCGTCTAGTAAAAACTTGATAGTCTGTCTTTTGTACCAGTAGACTGTCTGAATTTTCACCTCATATATCGACAGTGCTCTTCTGTGCCGCTAATCACAAAGCCTAGTGGAGGATATATTTGAACCACACAACGGCAGTATCACTCAAAGACACTGCCAAACGTACTGAATCCGTTGTGTGGTTTGTGCACGCACCTCCATCACGTTCGAAGCCATTGGTGATCGTTTCCGAGGATTTCTAAGGCAGGGACGGTTTTATTGACTGTTGCACTATGAATGTTCTAGGTTGCATCTCTCTCCTTTTGTGTTCACCGTTACGTCGCCAAACCGCGCGGAGCTACTGTGAAAGCATTTGCAACTCTAGTGGTCGCCAAATCCTATGCCGATTTCTTCTCGGTGGCGGCAGGCTGCTCCCGAGAAGTTAAGGGTAGGTGACAACGGATTGGCGTTAACTCTCGACTACAAGTAGTTGAGGATACTAAGGTGAAACACGACAGGAAGAGAATGCCATTGAGATGTAAGAGTAAAAAGGAGCGATCACGGGCTTGTGAGAATAGCGCCTCCGAGTCACCCAAGTGATTTTGTAGAACACGAGTTGTTGAATCCTCTAAGATAAGTTAAAATATTTCAGCACAAGTGCTATGCATTTGACTTTCCTATCGCTGTGTTGGGGCCGTCTATGACGACAACTCCCACGGGGGATTTCATTTTGGTGAAAAAAAAAAAAAAAACTCTTTCTCTTCGACAGTTGAGGCTGTCATGTCAGTATTGGACCATTCGTGCATAGCTTGTTTGCGGCTCCGCAGTCTCGACAAGTGGAGCGGGACTGATGGCTGATCCAGGTGAAAGGTTTGCTTCTCTTTTAAGGCGGAATGTTGAGTCTATGGTTTCGGTAAGTGACAAATGATACGAGACCCAAAATATGTGTATTTCAAGCACTGAGCCACTCGTATTTGCTGGAAGAACCGCCGACACGAATATACTCTTTGTGAGCAAAAAAACAAACTTCCTCAACTAAGATTTGTTTCTAAGTCGCCTGAAGGATTCCCATGTTTTTGGTAAAGCGAAAAAAAGGTTGTTTTTTTTCAGCTCCGCATAGCACATGTTAGTTCTTACTAACTTGCTTACAGCTAGGTAAACCAAACACAGAAATGGGAAAAGAAAAGGTGAAAGATTTTGAATTTAAAGCAATGTCCCGATTTGAGAGACTGATTCAAAGCCAATCGTTGACGGTGTGAAGACGGCGTGAAGTTCAACGCAGGAAGATTTTTTGGACGCTGTTTCTCTTCGTTAAAGGTGGTAAACCCAAGCAGTTGTTTAAAGTTAGAAGGACACAGAAGACTCGGTTGAAGCGGCATTTATGTCAGAACGTCCCTCAAAGTGACCATATTTTAAGCGTACGCAAAAATAGCATCTATTTACAGTCTCCCGAAACCACAGGAGAAGTCCTACAGAACTCACAATGTTTTTTAAATATATCCAATAAATATTGGGGACCCATCTCTGCTCAATCAAAATATCTTTGGCCTCCTTCGTGGAGGTAACTACTTTTAGAAATAAAGTCCGGGCAATTTAAGGCTAGAAAAATAAATGGTTACAATACAGGAAACGCATCTGAAACGTGTAGAAAATACATGTTTTTTATCTGTCTTAAAACCAAGATATCTTTATATTCACACCAATTTTCATGGAAAATCCGTTTTAAAACATATAAATCAGGATATTTTCGGTATTGGAAAACTAACAGTGCAGAAAGTCGGCCAAATCGAAAGACAGATTTCCGTGCATGTCCTCTACACATTCCAAATATATTTCATATGGGAAGATTGATAATGTGAGTTTGTAGGTGTCGTTCATGCCCAAGGTTCGGTATTAGTGTTCACCGAAGCATAAAAAAATATTTTCTTAGATACTGTATTGTTTCTACTTAGCTTTAGGCGTCCTTAAGAACTAAGTGTTCCCGCTGTGCATGTCTACATTGCCTCTCGACCAGCGTTGACAAATTTCATGACTATCAGGTTTAAACGCGGCTAATATTTACCATCATAAATGCCCCAATTAAAGTTCATTTCTTTTGACTGCTTAGTCAGTTCAAGAGCAATTCAAGACATACAACACCTTGTAGATGTCTTTATTGGTTTTTGGTCAGCCGCAGTTTGACACGACCAAGTCGTAAAATCTGGCAACACTGCTCTCGGCAGCCTACGATTTTCAAGACATAACTAACTGCACGTTAAACGACGATGTCTTCATTAGAACACGTCTATAGTAGAAATATACTCCACGCAACCCCATTTTGCACTGTATTCGTAGAAAAATCTCGTTGTAGCAAATCATTTAAAAAATAACAATACGAGTAAGTTGGATTGCGGCGAGAACGTTCTCGCTTAACCAACATTTTTTCCAATTATCTAAACAAACACCAAACATAAATCAAACAAAAATTGTTAAAACTTTCATGCCGTGAAAAAGGTTGAAAATAATATCGGAAATACCGAAACCATAATTTGTCCTATGTATAAAATTACTAGTAATACCGTAAGGGCTTTGAAATCATTTGCCTGGTTGCAGGCTTTGTTAAAGTCGGGAGAACGAAAACAAAATATACTTTCTTAAGGACGTTTCATGAAGTCTCGCTCGTAATTCACCATAATTGGTAAGAATATAGAAAAGAGTAGCTCTGACGAGATTGAAATGACATACAACGTGAGTTTGCTCCTCGACCTTGCCCAGTGCCTTTCATTTTCAAACTCCAGAAAATATTCGCTTAAAAGATACCACAATAATATCAAACAAAATAAAATATTAAGAGAAGGACTGATGCAGAAAGTTGAGCATATTCCAAAACTGATATCACTCTTTAATGTGATGATTTTCTAAAAGAGATAAGTTTTTCCTAAACAGCCATAAAAAAGCAAACTGTGAAGCATGCCTTGATTTGTTCATATAATTACTTCACATCGTTACCAAAAAGCTTTCATATTTGAAATTATGTTACTAAAACCGATATCTGCATCTCACAACCTATGGAATAAATTCGGGACATTTGTACTTTTAATGATCAGGCTGTGAAAAGGCATTCAAACAGATGTCTTATTACTATAAAATAATGCTTGAATGAGTAGTCTTTCAATTTGAATATAATTTAGCCCCGGCTTCGGAGTGTGGGCAGCATTTATTTAAAAGCAAAACGCGTATGAAACTGATACAACCTCAAAAAAAGTAAGATTACTTTCGGAGGGACATTTGCGAGGAATAGTTCAGGACGTTGCCGGTAGGAGCGCTATGTTCTTTACTCACTCGGCGTTTTACGGCAGTATTAGGATCGGCAGAGTGACGCTGCCGACAATATTTCGTAGGGGTGTGGGTAGCAGTCGAGTTTCCACTTTGCAAAGCATTCTTGCGATAGTACCGTTCCGAACGGCTGTTTCTAGAAGCTTTTTGCCAGTCACCTCTCCTCTACTATTGTTGTTCGGATTCCAATCCCCGTTCACTGCCATCCTTTTGATTACCGGAAATGTGGTCTGTAAGAGGGCGTGAAGCAATGCGACTCGAATTTCCCGATAGTCGACCTCCGGAAAACACCACAGATTTGCCCATGAGAGGAAAAATAACATGGACTGGCAGCAGCAAAAGTGGACCTATTTTGTGGGATTTTTACGGGTGGCAGGGTTTGAGTTAAGCTAAGTCCAGGGTCTGTAAATATGGTCGAAAGTTCATTGTATGCCCACGTCACAAAAAAAGGCGATTTTAATAACTTCTAACTAAAAGTGCGTGTCTCCATGATCGTCCTAGTCAAACAACAACAACACGTCTGTGATTGGTGCCCTGGTCTCACATGGCAGTCATGAGAGGCGGTTACCGTTGAAATATAACCAAAACCGCATGCTGGATAAATGGCAATTTTGTTTGAAATTGTGGTTTTAAATGCAAACATTACTTCGGTTAATACTTGATGCTATTGTGTGCAGGAGGTCTCAGTGTCCTACGTCACTTACGCGGTGACACAGTGACTAGAAAGTTTGCGTGAGCAACGTTCTTAGTGGTAAACATTCCACTTCATTACTGTATTTCTGCCGTAAGGGGAGTTCCAACTTAATCTAATGTAATCTAGGAATACAACCAACTTTCCTCAACATTTCCAGACATAGAGCCTCGGTAAATTCGTAACCTGCAACCCGAGAAATTTCCCACAAAATCGGTCTGAGCAGATCCGCTGATTGCTAACTACAGATTATTATCATTTTACAGCTATAAATGGGATAATGCCTACAATATGCGATAAATTTTCCGCTCAATAAATCATTAAACAACGTTCTAAACAGGGTTCTACATGTTAATCGTTACCTGCTATTCAAGAATAATCAAATGAAGGTGTTGTTGACAGCGCCGTAA
>Ga0058701_10001387_pt1 | contig 17070 bp, 16 predicted proteins | sample AgamicOrMae_FD_97039 | JGI IMG/M metagenome (GOLD analysis project Ga0058701, IMG submission 97039) | Agave microbial communities from Guanajuato, Mexico - Or.Ma.e | ecosystem: Host-associated > Plants > Phyllosphere > Phylloplane/Leaf | place: Guanajuato, Mexico | collected 2012-06-04
ACATCACGCTACTTATGCTCTTTTGCCCAGTTCTCCTCTTTCCCCCCCAGTCATGAGTGGGCGCAATTGGGCGCAAGAACAATCCACTTTTGATGAGTTCATCTCATCATCATCATCATCGTCGTCATGTTAAATCGCTAATTAGTTATGGTTTTCCTATGCCGCTCACTGTCACTCTCTCTCTCCCTCACCAATATATCCATATCAAAGCGTGTAATTAGTATGAGAGCTTGTTCGAGCTAGCCAGTTTTTAGTTGTTTATCGCGAGTTTGCTCTCGTCAAAGAATAACTATAATGTGTAATTGAAACAAAAATATATTCAGCCAGAGAGTGAGAGTGAGGCAAACGGACGGAGAGGCAGAGAGAAAGGGCGAGCGAGCGATAAAGAAACAGTTGGGCTCAGCATCACTACTGATCAAATCAAGCTCACAACTGATTGCTTATCGATGCAAACTTTAAACTTCGGATGGACACTCTCGCCTCTTTGGGTAGCTTGCCAACTTGATCGCCTAGTGGACTGGCCTCTTGAGGGATCCGCATGCATCCCGAAAAGTGTCTATAGGAGAATAATTCCCTGATACTGCCCATGGATTACTTTTGACTCTTATCAAAGCTATCCAACCGTCAGAAACCTCATCACCAACTCGAAGAGAAAAATTTGATTGAAATTGATCGTGTTTGTCATCATCAGAACACACTCAAGAACACGAGCCCCAATTGATTGAGATCGCAATGAAGCAGAACTATTCCCCGTCAACCACCAATAATGGCCATCCGGCCGGTAGAAGTGATGGGCCTAAGGAAAAGGGTGAAAAGAATGGATTAGATTTGGAAATAAGCTTGAAGGTGAAGGACAATTCCGGTAAATTTATTGAAGATACAGCGAAGAGAGCAACTATTATCAGACCAACATTGAAAAGATATCTCATATTGATCATGTACGGAATTTGCTCAATGGAAAAAAGCTTCCAATGGATTAACTTGTCTACAATCACAAATAAAGTTGCCTTATATTATCAGGTTGACAATATTGCAGTCAACTGGACCTCAGTTTTATTTATGATAACTTTTATCCCGCTTGTCCTACCTACTGGCTGGCTAATCGAGCGGATCGGTCTCCGTAAAGCGGTCCTGATCGGGTCAACGGGAATCACCATAGGCGCAATCATCAAGTGTTTCGCCTGCCAATCGGATAGATTCTATATTGTTATCTTGGGCCAAATAGTGGTCTCCCTAAGTGAGCAGTTCATTTTTTGCATTCCGGCGAGGATTGCCTCCGTTTGGTTCCCCGACCATCAGGTTAGTTTGGCCACCGGGTTTGGAATATTTGGAAACCAATGTGGAATTGCGCTCGGTTTCTTGATCCCTCAATATTTGCTGAAGAATCTTGAAACCAGAGACGAAATTGGCGAAGGGTTATACAACCTCTTTGTGGGCACCGCAGTTGTTTCGGGATTGACCTGGATTATTTTGGTCTTCCTGTTTGATGATGCGCCAAAACATGCACCTGGCGCTGCAAGATTGCGAAAAATACGAGAGGAACAAGAAGAGCGAGACAGGAGACGAAGCTTTGGGCAAGAGATGAAAATATTTGGAATAGTTTTGAGAGATTTGATGCGAGACTCAAACTGCGACCTTCTTATATTAGCCTACGGAATCAACGTAGGCACTGGCTATGCGATCCAAACTTTATTGAACCAGATCATCACCAATGGGCCCAGCTGGGACGGCTTGGACGAGAATGAGACCATTGGAAAATCGGGAATGATCATCATTGTCTTTGGAATGATTGGGGCGCTTTTCTGGGGCCACCTATGCGATCTTACTCATCGTTACATCCTTATCAACAGGCTGCTCTACTTTGGAGCAATAATCTCAATATTTCTCTTTGGGCTCACGGTTAGGATTGCAAATCTCATTGCGCTATACGCAACCTCTGCTGTTATGGGCTTCATGCTCATTGGCTACACGGTGGCTGGTCTGGATACAATCGTCGAGTTGACCTATCCGGCTCCTGAGCTGGTCTCGACGAGCGTGATGAATTTGTCGCCACAGATATTTGGAACAGCTATAACGTTTGCCTGCTCGGCAATAGTTGATGTTCACGGCTCCGATGCGGCAACAGGATTTTTAATAGTGTGCCTTGTGGTGGGATTAGTGTTCACCATGATCATAAAAGAGGACCTGAAGAGGCAAACGGCAGTTTATGAGGAGAGGGAGAAACAAGTTGAGTATGCCTGTTGATAAATGGCAAATCTAATGTACTTATCTGGAAGAGACTGTGATCCTTAATTAGGGGAAGCGAGCGCTTGAACAAAATTGTTGGCTTTTCTTATTGATTAGCATAGCCTATTTACTGTACCGATGATCATTGATTTGGACGTTTCTAAGTTTCGTTTTTCGAGCTCTAATGTAACAAAGATTAGTGCCAGTCCTGTGTCCTCCTAATTTCACCAATTGGGCCACCACACGAGAGGTACGTCTAGGACTAGTCTATTCGTAAGGATGAACGGATGCTCGCTCTCCAGTTAGATCAAGGCCGACATTTCGACCGTCTGATAACCAGCTTTCTCGACACCAAGTCTCCGAATGACGTCCTGATGTCTCCGGAGCTAAGGAGTTACTGGCTCCAAGAAAGTCGAGACCGCATGGCTCAGGAAAACTCTGACACTTATTACCGAATGTAGTCCAGAGCGAATTACCATGTATGGCTACGGTACGGAGTATAAGTCCGAAAATCTGGGCGAGCATGTTCCTAGAATCAACAAGACGGAACACAGACGTCCTGTCTTGGAGAAATGACCCTAACTCCGATGATGACCCTCAGTCCATTGAAGTGGCCGAACAACGTGCCTAAGTAAACATTCACAGACCATATGTATCCATGAACATGCGAGGAGGGTGAGATATTGAAAGGGGACTGGCGGGGGTACTACTGGCTAAAAAAGTATTCCTTGAGAGCGATGGGGGCAAACGACGATTAATGAGACGGCAAAAATGGTTTTCTTAATGATCTCAGCTGTCAAAAATGGTCCACTGGCAGACCACAAAGAAAACCCTATTTTTGCGCCGCTTATTATCTGTGATTATTTGGGCAACATGTCAAGTCTTGATCTTGTGTCTTGATTTGAACCAGATTCCGATGACCAAACCTAGTGATAGCCTGTTATCTTTATCGTCAGCCGCAGTGTGTATATCATCTGGCCTGATGAGCTCATTCGACAGTGATAATATTTCGAATGATCTTTGGTGCGGCATCGATTCTACCTGGAGGGGTCCATGGGTTAGTTAGTTTGTTGGTGGGGTTGGTATGGTGAGTGAAAAGGAAGAGACAGAGATAGAGGATCACTTCACGCAAGCGGAATAATATTGGAAGGTCGAGCAAGCGAATGCAGACTTGTTCTCTCTCACTTGCTCACTACAACGCCGCCGACTACTGCACCTTGCTCTTCCTCAAGGCATTTCTCACAGGGGTAAACTCCGGCGAGGAGCGTATACAGAAAATCTTCATTGCCCAACCAACATGCTTTTTCCTCTCCTCGCTCTCAGGCAGACAACTTGCAACAGTGCCCCCGCTTTCTGCCCCGTCAACGCCTGTGCATCCGGCGTGCCATTTTGGAAAACGCAACGCGCCGCAAAAAGGACAGACACACGCATACTGTAGATAGACAGTCAGTGAGAGAGAGAGAGAGAGAGACAGACGGGCAGACGAACACACACTCGGCGCACTCACACTCGCCCTCAGGCTCACAGCCTTACTCACAGTCGCTCAAGCCCGGCACACGCATACAGACGGACACACGCACACATAGACCTAGTCACTAAGCGGCCGGAGCGGCTCGAGGGCGGCTGGCGGCTGGCGGCCGCGCCAGAGGGGCTTTGGCTGGGCACTCACATAAAACTGTGAGTGAAAAAGACTGAATTTGGGAGCCTTCAGAGAGGGCCTGACAGTGTGTTTGCACTTGTTGCGGATGGTTTCCTCTTGTTGCTCTGCGAAATCAGTCGCGTGCGCCAACTGTACGGTTAGTCTGCTTTGCAGACTCCAGTCGCTTTCAGTCCATTTATTAGGCTCCGTCCGGTTTTTGGCCCGGCACACACACACAGAAGAGAGGGCTCCGTCTGGCGCGCACACGCTTTCCCCATGCATTGTAGGCCCAATGCAGCGAGCAAGCCATTTCTGCAGCTTCTCTCACTGCAGTCAATTTTCTCACTGCCACTCGCACATTGCACGCAACCATCATTCCTCTGCTTGCCCGATGTGAACCTGCAGCACCAGGCAGTCAACTTCGAGACAAAGAGCCCACCACCAGCTGGCTTCTGGCACATGCAAAACAAATGTTCCCCTCTCTTTAAACTTTAAACTTCTCACTATCCATCTTACTATCTACCAGACAAAAGCTCACAAGCATTTTAATTGGATGCCATATTTCGCTAATTTATTAGGGGTCACACTGGCCCAGATTGTTTGGAGAAGTTCTCTTTGCAAGGTCGCAAAGATTTCGAATCGATCAAGACTCACTCTCATCATTACACCCCATGAGTAACGGACATACCCGCATACCTCTAGCACCGGATTGGCATACTCCTTCATGCTCACTTTCTATCACTATCCTTTCCTCTTAGCTTGATAATCACTCAAATTTCACTGACACCTGTTGGCCTGAGGCCTATGACATAGCTCCGATTGATCTCCGGAGACATCTAGGGCAGTATCACCCAACCCCAATGGCCGATGGAGCAAGCATTGGTTCCACGCTTGTACTTTCCGTAACCTGCCTGGCCCCAGCTGGCGCCCCAACTGTTCTTGATCAGCCAATAGTCGATACCATTCTCTCGACCATAGCCCACAATTTGAATGGCGTGATCCACGTCGTCGGCCTTTCGCGAACACTTGGGATCGTCGAAAATGCCCGATCCATAGTACAAGAAACGATCTGTTGCTCGCATGACAGTAATCACAGGACCAGTGGTTGCCACATGATACAGTATATCGCGCTCGTTGTTCAGCACCTTGTATCGTAGGCCAACGTCGTTGCTAGCGCTCGCCCTAATGGGGCAGCCAGTAACCTGTCTGACTTTGTTCAGCTTACAGTACTCCTGCCGCTTGACAAATGGGTAACATATTTGTCTCGTACTAACTCCCACGTCCTGGAGATATTTCAACACTCTCGTTGGCCAGCCCCCATTGCAGCCATAGTTCTTATAGCCAGCCCTCGGGGTAGAGCAATCGATGATTTGTTGTACAGACAGAATGGGCGAGGAAACTTGGGTGAGGCAACGCATTGACTCGAGCACCCCCATGGTGGCTATAGCATAACAGCAGCCACATTTCTCCTGGTCCATAGGAGCAGCAACACAATCGCTCGTTCGCCAATCCTTTTTGGCCGGAATACTGACCGGAGCTCTGACGGTAAGATTGGCCTCACTCGTTTCGAAGCTTTTTGAGACCATTGGTATGTCCAGAGTGATTGTGTCCTCCTCTGTGGCCTCGTCGCCCGCGACAGAGTTGCCCTCTGCCGGTTGTGGATCGTTGTTCAGGAAGGCCTCTCGCTCCTCGGCACTTAGCTCGTCCAAACTTTTTGGCGGCGACACACCAGTCAAGGCCCTAAGCTCGGTCTCATCCCAGTCGATGAAGGGATTTTCTTGCATTGTAAATGGCAGTTTACCCTCGCTGAACGCCTTCACCGAGTCCTCAATCAATTTGCGTCGCTCAAAAAACAAAGCCATCCTCTTGGGTAATTCGGAGGGCGAGTAGCTTTTGTTATACAATTGCATGAACGTGCCAAAAGTTTCAGCCTGCATGCTAGAGAAACCGCCCTCGACAAACTCGTGCACATTGTCCATTCGGCTACCAAAGAGTCTTCTGGCTTTCCTGAAAGTTTCCCGAATCGGATACATCAAAGTATCCAGCAAACTCTTGCTTCCCTCGCCATCGCCGGCCGATTGGGCGTCGACCTGACTGTGTAGGACGAGAAAGATGGCCACAAGTGAGACAAACAGCCGCCAGCTAACCAATTTTTCAAGATTCATTGTTAGTTCCTTCTTCTTGCTTAATGCGCGAGAAAAACCTCACCTCCACTTCTCAAGCATTTAACATTCGACTCTTCCTTTTCCTGTCCTTTCTTTTGTTCGCCAAGTCTTTGGTTATATTTTGATATTTCAACTCTTTTCACATCTCAATCGTCACGATTGGACCCAAGTGATTGACTTCTAAGCCTCAGGAAAGAGAGAGAGAGAGAGAGAGAGAGAGAGAGAGATTTCGAATTCAGATAGACCGATGGGTTCGTTTCCATGGCTCTCCAGGAGAAATTGGTGGATATTATTCCATCCAGATCATATGATGCAATGATGATGTCACCCATTCAGACATGCTCGAGAGCCTGACTGTAATCCTCGATGTCAAGCTTCCGAATGGAAGCTTGACAGTGTTCGAGAATCACGTCAACAATCGTCAACCGGACGGTCACTCGATTGCTAGTTCCGATTTGCAGCTCATCGATTTGTCAAGCGAGTCGTATAAATCGAACGTAATAGATCTTATGGCTGCTGGTTGCCCAGTGGCGCAACTATCAGTTGTAAACGGTTGTCTCTGTTAGGTAGTGTAGGAACTGACAAGTCCAAATGAATATTAATGAGCAGAATGAATCAGGCGACGAAAACATGATTTCGGCTTAGATTAATTGCCCACAAGGGAGAGAATTAAATTGTCAGATTTGGGTCGTGTTCCTATCAAGGTGTTGAGACATCAAACTGGTGGAACTTGTTCCACCCGCAGCTTCTCGTTTATATCAAGCTCAGACGAGTGGCTAGTTTCATCACCATGAAGTTTAACTAAATCCGCTTGGCGAGACCCACCAAGCCAGTCGAGAAGAGGTCGGAGGCAGAATCCAAATTCAGGGATACCTCGGGCTCAAGTTACCCAAGCACGTGGCTCATTACAAGAACTGGAACTGGAAGTGATGCTCCAATATCAAATGGCCAAGGGTTGTAATTGGACACACAACAATGCTTGTCTCGGGCAGCTCCTTGATGACTGAGCAACTGGACGGGGATGCTGGCCAGATGCTTGCTTGGAGGGGCGTAAGAGCGGAAGAGAGTCGACGGATGGGGGCTGAGACTTGGCTCGATTGATGGGTTCGTCAGTCGTTTGGAACACTGAGAGGGACTGATTAAGGTGTGACATAGGAAGTGCTCGCCAAGACGGCCAGTGGGCCATGGAGGAGCTAACTAGAGAGCCATTGGGGGGACAAAGCAAGGTCTAGAGAGTGCAAATCATGATGTCTCTCTTTGTCTAGTTAGGCCATGTGCTTGGGAGGAGGCGTTTAGTGATGGCAATCAGCATTGGACAGGAAAATCGTGGGCGAGCGGAGGGGCAGCGGAGAAAAAATGGAGTTATGCAATGTGGACAGTGGGAGCAGTTTTGGGGGGGAAGTGGAAGTCAGTCTAGGAAAGAGGCAGCTGCATTTTTGACCCAACGCCATAGGCAGCTCTATGTGTACTAGTAGTGTGCTACGAGTGTGGATGCGGCTTCCAGTGAGCGGCCGCCTCCGCTAAACGAAGCAAACCCAGTTGAGAGGGGCGGCCGTTTGCCAGGAGAAGCAAAGGAAAATTGAATGCCTCTTGCGGTTCGTTCCGCCGACTCTGCGCCCGATGGTTCGCTTGTTGTTATTATTGTTGTTGTTGTTTCTAGCCGATTGCTGTCCGCTGCCTGATGTCTGTCGCCGCGGCCGCCGCTCGGCTCTGTTCCTGCCGCTGGCCCGTTGCTAGTTTGCTCTAGCGCAAGAGCTTCTCTTCTCGACAAATGTCTGTGTCCCCCACCGTGCTTTCGCTCCCTAGCCAAAGCGCTCCTTTTGCTTCCAGCCCCCCCGGAGAAGGCCCACTACTCCATGGGACTCTCTCTCTCTCTCTCTCTCTCTCTGTCTCTATCTAGATCCACTCGGTAAAAGAGAACCAACACAACACGGGCACACTCTGCTCTCGCTTTCCCTCTGCCGCCGCCGCCGCCGCCGCTAATCGCTCAAAGTATCCCCCCCACCACCACCGCCACCATTTACACCAAACATCACCTCTCCTGACCTCTCTCTATCCAATAATTTCCACACCATTTCTCCTACTATTGTCGGCAATATTATTCACTTTATTTATACCTTTAATTATGCGAGTTAAACTCCTTATGCCGGAATGCAACAGCCTCCAAGTAATATCTTAAATGTGGCCGAAATGCTCCTACATGGAGTGGCCGATCATGAAATTATCGAACTCTGGTTGACTAGTATCAGCTGTAAAGAATTCGTTAAAAATTTCATTGATTCTGGCTATGATATGCCAACCATATCACGTGTTACTCCGCAAGATCTCACTGCCATTGGTATCACTGATCCAATCAAACGATCAAAGATTATTAGCGAAATCAAAAAATTAAATCTCCAGGATGGTATACCTAGTTTCAAGCCTGCCAATCTCAACCATTGGTTGTCACTATTACGTTTAGATAGTTGCTATTATAAGTCTTTATGTGATCAAAACATTGACACTATCGATAAAGTTTGTCAACTAACGTGGGAAGATTTTGAGGAGCTCGGGATAGCCAAACTCGGACACCAAAAGCGATTATTGATTGCCATTGAACGCTTGAAAGAGCTGGAAAACGCTGAATCTAAAAAATTTTCAAAGACACTATCCGAGCCAATCTACGACACGAATTCAAGCCAAATATTGCTTGTCCCCTCGGGCGATAATCATTGTATTAATGGACCAATAATAAATAAGCAGTCAAGTACCAGTGAGCTATCTTCGACGGGTAGCGGGTCAATGCATAGTATATACTCTGCTAGTAGCCATAATCACCAACCCAACTCACATGCAGTGCATCAAACAAGTAGTATCAATAATAATAGCATCCACAATTCTGACAAAAATGCTAGGCAACAACAGTCGCAACAACAAACACAAGCCATACACAATCAGGCTCCAACCTCCCGAATGCATCAGCTTATCATGCAAGCCTCCCCTCAATCCCAGCCTACGTTACCCGAACCGCCAGCTCTACCCCCAATGAATTTCAACCAACAAAGTAGCGTTAATTCATTACCCAGCCAACACCAATTTCTGAACCCATCTCAGAGGTTATCACATTATCAATCGATGACACGAACACAATTTCACAATTTTCCAATATATGGTAACAAGAACGATCTAAGTAATCACTCAGTTCCTCAGCAAACTACAAACCGTCAATCGCTTGGACAGATGCCCTTCGCAGCATTAGCTAATCTGCCGAAGCATCAACAACAGTTATTGCAGCAAAGCTCTATTTATGCAACTTTGAGTAGACAACCCCAGCGTGTAAAGCAACCACCGCCACCAGTGCCAATCAGAACAAACTCCTTGAAGAGTAACTCTTTGATGGATGAAGAGGATAATAGACAAAGAAATGAGCAGTTCCTAAGAAGTGTTAACCAATCTCCCCTTCTGCAGCAGCAACGGCAGACCCAGACAATATATGGAACTAGCTCTCATTTGCCAGCTTCTGCTAACAACATGTTTGCAAATGGTCGAATGGTGAACAAGAGTTCATATAGCACTCAACTTCAAAAGAACAAATCATTCAGTGGAAACGCCCACATGGACGCTGCTCGTGCCAGATTTTTGAATAGGAATAATAGTCAACAACAGTTGCAGCAACAAATTTATGCTGCGACAAGCAATTTGACAAATCATATTAGGAACTTGACCAATGGTGCAAATCACATGGGCCTAGACCAGACCCAAGCATTGGATAGCAACGAACATAGACAAAATGACATCTACGGAATCTTGAATATGCCCGCTACTATCTCAAACGACTCCCCCAATCCAAACCTATGTGAAGGCAACCGTACTAACGGACACATGGTGCCAACAGTAACTTCAGCCTATCGAGGTGCCACTTTGATCAATGTGACGACTGGTCGAGATGACGACTTCCCACCGCCCCCTTCGCCTTTGTCGATGGCAGATTACGATGCCCAAACTATATCAGAGTCGGCCTGAGCAAAAGCTGCATCAATAAACAATATAGATGCAAACTCTCCCAAACTTCACTCTTAAATCTCATATTCATCCCCTCGTAACTGATTTATTCACTCTTTGGAAGATCACATTCCGTCTTGCACTGTCTGGCTCTCACTCTCTAGTGTTTGGAAACTCATGGCTAATGAGGAGCACCTCAGTAGCTGCGATGATAGTTCTATCAGACCGAGGGTGATGATAGCGGAAAAAACGACAGACTGATAAGTTTATTCAAATAATCATAAAATGATGAGACAACAACAAAGTTATAGACAGTTCCTATTAGACATAAGCTACAATTCTCTCAATCTATCACATCGGCTCTCTTATCCCTGAGCCTCCTCAGATTTTTGGTGCGGTTTTTGTCTGCAATCATATTCTCGTAATTAGTGTCAGAGCGTTTGACCCGCGGCAAATCCAGGTGTATGATAACTGCCCCGAGCCCGAATATATCCCTTAGAACCTCGTTCTCTGTTAGATGTTGATTTATACCTGTGCCGAATAATTCGCAGAATGCATCGTACTGACGTCTCCTAGACCACGTTTCGAGAACTAAACGCTCCCGACCGAACTTGATTATGACGCTGGGTGATTCATTTTCCTCAATGGTGGCGAGAATCTCGCGGAAATTGGACCTTTGTTGCCGCATGTCTTTTTTACCACGAGATTTTTGCGCTACAGTGACTAAATCGCGAAGTTTATCACAAAGTTCATCAAAGTCGTCCGCGGTTAATTCGTCATTTTGCTCCCTGATCAACTCGCACATGATAGCCAGAGTCTCACCAGCCGCTATCTTTAAATCTAAGTGCGGGCTATCCAGAAGCTCCGTTATTTTGTCGAAATGTTCTTCGATCATGTCCAGAGCTACTTGAGGTGAAGCTGCATGCAACGCGGTTAAAAGTAACGCCCAAGCGTTAAGACTGGCAGCGTGCAAAGAAGCTATCGATTCGCTTGGATTCGGCATGGTGCCATCGCCTTTGGCGCAAGATGCATTGAATATTGCAAATAGCCTATCCATCACTTGCTCTAAATAACCCATGATACCTATAATGTATGTACAAATAGATATGGTTCTTGCACATCTTGTTCTGACCTCAGCAGAGACGGTCCGATCCTCTAAGAGATTTAGTAATATCGACACAAGCTCGCTAAATATCGAATCTGTCTCTGGAGAAGAACCAATTGTGGCGCAGATTATCGATATTAAACTGGCTGCGTAGCCCAAGTCTTGCCCCTTGCCCCGTTTTATGCATCGGCTCAGCGAATCGAGAATTGTAATTTTGCGACTATATAACAGATCCGTCATACATTTTTGGGTCAGGTTCTTGCGTATGGTCTCGAAAGCGAGCAGGCGGGCCTTAGATGATTTTGCAGTTAGATCATCGAAGCTCTGAATAAGTTGGTCTTCCAATTTCTGGGAGTCTAGAATACCCGACTCCTCCTGATAATCGTCGCTGACATTACCCGATCTAAAAGATGAGGAAGTCATCCTGATTGTTGTATATTTGAAATCATCTTGTAAATTGAAACTTCTAACAAGTGTAGTTTATTATAAAAGAACATGGATGTTTTTTTCCTTAGAACGACACAAGTGCTCATGATGAATCATTCAGATTCTCGTATTTTCGTGATTTGTTGAGCAGCAACGCACAAATACTGGCAGCGAACTTGAAAATGTGCGTACAATCCAAAAATGTCTGAGCTGCAGATTTTTCCATTGTATTCAGCCTGCAGGCTCAGTTGTAATATTGGCTCTTGGGATCGCGCCACGACCATGAGCACAGGTGATGTCAGAGCTTCGGATGAATGGGGCGACATACGCATAAAGTAACTAGTTGATCGGCCTTCTAATTATCACATGAGGAGTCTAGATTTAAATTAAAATCTCCTAAGGCATGATGCAACCAGGGCTCTCAACTTCGACCTACTATTTGCATCCGCCGTTATGATATGAGTTTGGGATTCCTCAACATGAATTACTGCTTTTAAGGACCTGAGCTCGATGATGCGACCATTTATAGCACCTTCGACAGTTGCATCAGTTATTCCACTACGAACCAATAGCTCGGTGAGCAAAGGCATGTTGAGATTTCCGTAGTAGTAGGTACTTGGTGGTAGACGTTGGGCGTCTGTTACAGGAAAGTCTAGGCGTCTCAGAGTGAATTTGTTATCTCGCGCTAGCAATGATCCGTTTACGGTTGCAAAACACAAACCTGGTCTGATCTCATTCTGGAAGATTTGGGCGGCGAAACTCGGGTCAATCTCAATTCTTTCATACAATGTCTTGAAACCACTCAAATCGAATGATTCCTTGTAACCATAGGAGTGTATAGCGGTGGTTCGAGTTTTGTCCACTGCAACGGTAGACAACTGGTTTCCAGCAGATGCATTAAGCCCTTCTCCAGAAGTCTCTATTGCATTCTGTAGTTCTATCATCAGGTCAGTTGTCGAGAACCCGTGAGCGACGTAATTGATTGAGGGCTTAGTCACATAGTTTTCGTGAAGTATGAGATGTGATGGTTTGAGCTCGTTGGCCAGAAGGTTGTTTGCTTGTCTAAAGTTCCAATTAGTATCGATTGGTATATACAGAACTTTCATGGCCAAGGGCAAGAATGGATTGATTGCCTCTTGGCAAGGGAAATCTGGCTCCGTCATAACGAGCAGATTTTTACTCGATTGTCCCCATAGATTTATGAAGTGGACGACATCTCCAAATCTTAAGGAGGGGTGGCTTGTGAAGATTACACATGGTGTCTTATAGAGCTTATTGAATTCGGGATCGCTGACACTTGAGAAGTGTCTGAGTCTTCCGGCGCGTACTAGACTAGAATGCATAAATGGTTCTTCGGGCACGAATACTTTCGATTGTTTGGCTGAGGTCAACCATTCTCCGAGGATATTGGCGTATGCGAGTGACTCCTCTGCCACCGGTGAGAGGAAGAATAGGGGAACCTGAGTGAGTCCGGCGATCGTCAACTGTGACACAATACATTCGATCAAGTCGTAGACCATACCACATGGGTAGCATGGTATGAGAACATTTCCTTCATTCTTGATAGTTTGTATTGTGTGAGTAAAAAGGTCTCCAAGCATTGTATCCGGATTTACGAGTGGCGATGGTGTGAGATTTGTCAACAACATTATATCAGCTTCACGCAATGGTTGAGCGTCAAAAGGCTTTGGATGTGATGTCAATAAGGAGGTCTGAGACATGTAAACAATTTTTTCATGATCACTCTGCAGCACCCAGTTGCAAGAGCCGATACAGAAGCCCGAACTATGCGCTGAGACTTCAAAGAGGCCAAATATGTCTATTGATTGGGAGTAGTTTACCACTTTTAGTTTTGACAAGCAGGAGGCAAGCTCATCGCTAGTGAATATCTGGACCCATTCATTTGGATTTCGCATCATTTGATGGCTCCGAGGTAATGATAAATTCAGTAGCCTATAGATTCGTTTCCACAGTTGCTGTCTGCCGGGTTTTGGTGTTCTTTCAATCAATCTTATCATTTCGTTCATCATGATTCTTCCAAAATGGTAAGTGGGCTCAGTTACGTATATGGCCCCGGTGAAACCGAAGCGCTCGGTGAGATATGGAAGGCCGAACATGTTCAAGTAGTTTGATATGAGGACCACATCAATATTCTTGATATCAACCAGGCTCTTGTCGAAAAGGGCGAACTCTGGACTGCCATCGACACATTGCATACCTGAGTGGCATTCTTTTACCTCGTAACAGATGCGCCTGCTCTCTTTATAAGTGAAATTGGCTACATTGAGCTTTTCTCTTGTCGGATTCCAATACGGTAACGATGCCAATTGTTTGTTGTGGGTGAGTGCTAGTGGTATGTAAGCAAGCGTGGAAATGAGATCTAATGAGCAGTCAATCATAATAAGGGTATCTCGGAATGAGACTACATTGCAACTTTTCCCAGGATTGCCGGAAAGGTTGATGAACTTGAACGAACTCATTCCCTATGATATCTTGAAAGATGATGCCATTAGGCGAAGAAAACGAGCTTACTCAGGAATGAAGCTGTCTCTCGATTCACGTGGAGCGGTTCACACAAAAGAGCGCCTAATTGTAGATGATGGGGCCGCGCGCGAATCTGTTCAAACCTTTCTCCATTGTCACGTCATATAGATTTGTCACAATCATACAATTGTCTACATAACGCTGTATGTAGCTACTCTGGAGACTCATTTTAACCACTTCCCAACTATGGACGAACCGGAGATAGGACGGACCGTCGACGTCGATGACCTTAACGCTGCCTGTAACAGTCTTGGGCAAACAGACCAAAACGATGGAGTTTACATGAAAGATAGGGACTGCAAGTCATGTCTGAAAGAAATCATAAGACATCTGAACAATGACGACAAGCAGCACACTATAAGGAATCAATTGGGTGAAATCAACATCGTAAAATCCGACCTAATTCCAATTATCAACCAATACTGTGATTTCAATGATGGGGACATAGATCTCTTCAACATTGTATTGAGACTGTGCACTAATCTAACTTCATCGGTTCTATTGCTATTCGAAAACCAAGAACTTTCAAACGATCAAGAATCAGTGAGAGCCTATAACAGATTGATCAGAGGTCTTTATAAATACAAGGAGGCATTTGCCTCAGATGCCAAAGTATGGGAAACACTCAACACCCATCTCAGGCACACCGAGGACGAGGTACCTTTCGAGAGGTTATTGATACTCATACGCAATATATTACATGTACCGATCGACTCAACAGGTGATCATGGTTTTGACAATGATCTGAATGCGCATCTTATGTGTCTTCATTGGATGGACAAAAGCGGCGTTTTGCAAACCCTGATAGACATTGCCAGCGATACCCAGAGAGGTACAGAGTTTTGTTTGCACATCATGGAGATAGTCTTTTTAATGCTCCGAGAGAAGAATCCACAGACTATAGCAGAGGCCAAAGCCTACAGATACAAACGGAAACTCGAAGAAGATGATGCGGACAAAAGGAGACTTGATGAGTTACGAGCTAGGGAGAAGAGAAACCGAGTCAGTCTAGCGGCACCAAGATTCAGAAACGCATCATTCGTTGTCCAGAATGTTCAATCCGTCAGTGAGGCCCCACAATTGATCCATCATATCGGCAGTAGAAATCAACCGATAGAGTTCGATCATGGGAAGACATCGCTCAAGAAGAATAGGAATCGTAAGCCCTTCAACTCCGAATTATCGTCTACAGTTTTGAGTGATAGAGACAAGAGACCTACAAAGGTGGATTACAGTCTAAGAATGTTTTGCAAGCAATTCACGGAAAAAGTATACAGCAATTATATGCAACAAATCAAACACAATCTTATCCAAAAGAAAGCTGCAGAAAATGATGAATCATACTACCTGTGGGCCATACAATTCTTCACGTCATTCAATAGACACATGCGCCTTTCAATAGATAATATATCCGAAACCCTCTCAACTAGCACGTTACATTTTATCCAAATTCTCATCAACGATTATCAAGACAAACTAAAAGTAGAAAAAAAGCGACACAAATTAGAAAAAGTATCTAAAAGACTTCATTTAGCTCTCCGTGCCTACAGGGAAATCTTACTTCTTATCCAGACCGTGACGGAAGAGTCCGAGTTCAGCTCGCTCGTCAGCCAGATCAAGAAAAAGATCTTCACTGAAGTCGAATATAATAACATGCTTCTGAGTCTTTTCCACCAATACGATGACTCGAAGCACTGCTCTGAATACTTGAAGGATCTCATAGCAGCCACAGATATATTCCTAGATCTAGGTAAGGAATTCCAATCGATGTCTAGCTACTACTGCTCGAGTGACATAGTCAGAGCCTACTCTCAAGTCCTGAAGGATTTCAAACGCAACGACTCTTCAACCAACCTTGCGATTCTGAAATACTTTGAGAGATTGGCCAATGACCACCACATGGGCATCATGTTGATGCAAGCCTCTATTTTTAAGACTCTCATTGAGGTTGTTGATGAGGTATACATCACGGGGCACCAGCGTTTTGTAGAATTTACAAAAACGTTATCTCATGAGTTTATAAAAATCGCTAGTGACAACAAGCGATGGATGTTCCAGGAGTTATTGTTTTGGAAATCTCATGGTGACGTTATCGAGATAGAACATGATCCGCAATCTGAACAAGTCGTAACAGCTGATAATGTTGACGACGCCGAAGAAGGTCTGACCGAGAACAAAAAGGGCGATGAGGAAACCAGTGCCTCCGGGGAACGCGATGATATCATTTTCTCACCACCTAGGGATGAGGCACCTTACTCACCTTGCCTTGATGATCAGCTCTCCCCTCTCAGTCAGATATCGGGCGTAGATGTCGAAGCAGATCAAGACGATTGCGCCGATCCCCCTTCCACATTGGATGAGGCCAACCATGGCGAGCAACAAACAGATGACCAACTCACAAGATTTTCTGAACATCGTGAGGAGAATCAAGAGGATAGACATGAAGAAATTCAAGAATCGCCACGAGATGAGCCTCAGTCTGGTGATCAAGAGCTGGACCCAGATGGCAGTGATGATAAACACGACAGTTGATCATGAGTGTCCCCTTACCTACGCCTGCGCGTGCGCCTCTCCATCACTAGAACTAATAGCGGAAATGCACGTGTTTTTGTGCAAAACATACTTCACAACAAACATCAGTAGTCTGAATGGGATAGCTGAGTATGGATTTTGTTGAGTTTTCTCGTATTGCGCAACTATTCCGTGATGAAAGTTTCACAGAAGAACTCAGATTGTATAACAGAAGCTATCAACGATTAAAAGTCCGATTGAGAAACTATAAGCTCGTAGGGGAGTTCAAGCAACTGAAGAAATTGATTCGCAGGCTTCAACAAGAGTATCCCTCCGAGTTATTTTCCAAATTGTGTTCTCTAGATGGTAAGAAACTGAGCATCACGACCAGACATCTTTCACAATTCATCAAGTCAATTGATTTGATTCTAGACAAGCTATTATTCGTCTACCGAGACACTCAGCCTCATTAC
>Ga0058701_10001388_pt1 | contig 17062 bp, 13 predicted proteins | sample AgamicOrMae_FD_97039 | JGI IMG/M metagenome (GOLD analysis project Ga0058701, IMG submission 97039) | Agave microbial communities from Guanajuato, Mexico - Or.Ma.e | ecosystem: Host-associated > Plants > Phyllosphere > Phylloplane/Leaf | place: Guanajuato, Mexico | collected 2012-06-04
GTTTATCATTGTACCTGTGTTTTTTTCTTTTCTACAGGGTGTACTAAAATATTGTTAATATTGGTTGTGTCTTATTCTCGGGTGCGGCTGACTAATCGTAAGAGTTAGCCGTATGTCCGCTGTGGCTGTACATGCGGGCCTTAGTGCTTCTGTTTTGTTCGAAGTCATCTTCTGTTTCAGAAATATTCTCGCCAAAGCGTATTCAAATTTATCGTTCTGTTAGGCTCGTAATCCAAATTCTAATTACGGATCTGTATTGGGAAAAAGAGATGTGAAACACATTGTTAGTTTTGTAAAAACTGTGTAAATAATAGATTATTTCTTTCAAGGAATAAAAAAGATATTTGTATAGAAATTGGAACACCGACTAGTTTCTTGTCCTGTAGATTGCAGCAAAGTCTTTTTAGAAGCCACTTCATGAAATAGCTAGAACGGCAGTATTTCTCATCCAGGATACTATATTCACTTACTACCAGGAATTCCACTCTGAGGGGGTGATTTTGAATAAGTGTAAAAGTCTGTTCTAAATTAATTTGTGAGCCTAGAGAATTAATTCGATTCGATGACGTTTCTGTGTGCAGCAGTTGCATCCTTTCCTTGCCTGGATTGCGGCAAAACCTTCCAGCATGCCAGCAGCCTACGAATGCACAGTAAGAACCATCATGGCACTGAAAGAGGGCCCTTCCAATGCGAATACTGCAAGAAAGTCCTTTTGAATCGGAACAGCCTTAAGACTCACATGTACAACTTTCATACAAGGTACGCTTCGCATCTTGGTTCGCTTTCAAAACAAAGAATCCCTTCTGAAATTGGAAGATATCTTGCAGTTGCGTGAGAGGTTCTTATTTTCCTAGAGTAACCCTCAAGCGAACGTTTAGTTTTATTACAAAATATATTTCGGATCGAAAGTTTAATGCAAGTCCGGTTTCGAAGAGATATATCGCATTCTTTTCTTTATACCTTCTGGAAGCTGGCGATAGAAGGTTCCTCTTATCCACCATACGTAGGCAGTTTCGTTTTCATGGACTCCTTAAAAGCCTATGAGAGCGGAAAGTATGGTTTATTTGAGTGTAAATACGGTAATGTACAGTCAACATCAAAACGCTTGCTACTCTTTTTGATGGATTAGCTTATGTGAGGGGAAACGATTTTATTTCTCAACTGTTTAGTCCGTGTAACATGACCTGAGGTATCCTCAAAGCTTAGATATCCCACTAAATATACTGCAAAGACCAACCTGTAAATCATGAATAACTGTCAACGAGCAAGCAGATGACCTCGAGCCATTTCGTAAATATAAAGACCATTTTTTTTAAATTCTCCTTTTGATTTCACCTATTTGTTTTTGTTCCAGACCAGAGAAAACGAAACAATGTGGGCAAAGTACGATTCCTCAGCGCGGTTCCTCAGGCCGATTTCTAAATCAGATTCAGCATCTGTACCTCGGAAAGTCGCCACATTTGTGATCGGAAGATGCTATGCCAAGTCACTTTGTTCTTTAGTCATAAGCAACTGATCGTTTTTTAGTCATAATTACTAGGCTAACGGGACGTTTTATTTTCGTTCTTGCTAAACTTTGAAGACTTTCGATGGCTGCCCAATGTTTCCTCTCTAGTATATCTAGGCTACTAGTCTCTGTTACCCTTATTTAACGCAGGCGGCTGTATGTAGTGCGACGGGGTAGATCTTAAGTTCAGGAGTGAGAGTAGTAAATCGTCGGGAGGGTAATAAAATATTAAACAAGGGTGGAACATAAGCGGTAGGAAATTCTACCTTTGAAATTTATTGTGTGCTCAATGTAAGTCTGAAGCCTCATTGCTTGCTGATTCTCATAGACTGATTTTGGTCTCCAAAGTAATCTTCAGCTAGTCGTGAAATTCGACGTGTAGATTTTGGTGTTTCCTGTTGCTGGGTCTTTTTCTTATTGATTGTTTATACTAATCTAGAGATGAAAGCAATGAGAAAAGAGAGCTACTGCCTCGCTCCGCAGCCGTGTTCCGCTCGTCCTAGCCCATCCTTAACTCGCTATGGCTTGGACGGGCTTGTAGCGGGACACAATCGAGAACATCGTTCTCTGGACGGGTTCTTTATGAAGATCTCATTTTGAAAGATCTGTTTGATATTTAAGACTGAAACATCCGTTGACGAAGTGTTAAGGAGCTGTGCTGATGGTACTCCTGTGTAAGGGAATACCCAAGAAATATCCCACGCAGATAATATGAACTGATTGCTTTTTTTACCAATAAATAATAATCTTGACATTCAGTAATAGTTAAGATCAGTACCGTGGTAACAGATCCGGACTTTGTTAATCGCCTTGGTAGACGAAATTCAAAGTATTTTGTATTCTCCTGTAGTAGCCAATTGAAACTTATCGCGAATTCTCATAGATGTAAGATTTTTGCGACGATCGCTCGGAGAAGACTAGTCATTCTTCAACCAAGTCTTGGATTTGTTTTACTGCGTCATTTCGTTTAACACATACTCTGAAGCCAGAAAAAAAGTCAGCTTGTCTAAATCTAGTCACTCAAGGCTGAAGTCCGTGTTCATGTTCGTATTGAAGTTAATATTTACGATCAAGCCCTCAAATAGACTGATTGTCATGGAAAATGGAATGTGAGTAAAGTTGTCGCACGTGGGACGAGATTCGCTTCGAAACGGCAATACGAGATTTCCGTATCGCTTCCTCGAATGATTGCATCATACCCGATTTCTCATTCAAGAATCGAGAGTTCGGATTTAAAAATCGGACATGCTCTAGTCCTCAGAGATCTTTTGGATGCGTTACAGACATCTCGTCCCGTGTACGATCGGCTTCAGGCCACCTCTCAAACCAAGGGACAACGATGTGGTGAACTTTAAATTTCTTCTATGAGTTGGGTTTTTGCAGAGAAAACTAGTTTTTAAGATATGCGTCCAAGCTTTCTGACCTTCAGGAAACCGCGCTCCACAATGGTAACGAAGTCTTCCAGTGCTGGCGTGATTTTGTAAATACTTGGAATCTTGAGGGCCAGTGCCCTATCGCCGTTTAAATTCTTGCGATTCAAGCGGGAAACCTAGGTTAAGGCAGATTTGTCTGAGAGTATTTTTCTTTGTCTACGTTGAGACTGATACTTTACTTAATTTTTAGTATAGGTGATGAATATTCGTATCTGTCATTTTCTTCCTTACATCGCGTTAGTGTAATGCCCTTTACAACCATTAACGTTAACTCTTATGGCATAGGTACCGGTATACTATTAAATGTGATAGATAACACGTCGACCCAGTATTATTTATGTTTCTTATTAGGATTCAAAAATGTCTTCAAATTTACAGGAGCTAAAATGAATGTCATTATGTTGTACTGCAAGTCTGTAAAATCGAAATCATATGGATTCGCTTGTGAGGAACTTGCCCCATGTGACTTCATTTGTATATTTTCAGTAAAAAATAAACGCAATGATGGACTGCAGATGTCGTAAGTCATTCCCTACCAACATCTCCCTCGCCCGCACAACCTTTCCTCGTTTAAGCAAACCTTTGTTTTGTTCGCTCGGAAATACTAGCAACTTTGTTTTGTATGTTTTGCAGGGCGGCATTGGATGTTGGCGGACGTTCTTCGCAGAAGAGTGAGGAAATCAGAGAGTTGTCCAGTCTGTGGCCGAGTCTTTGTCAGCAAATTCAATTTACGGGTGCATATGAGAGACAAGCATAGTGGTTCGCAGGATTCTTTTGTTTGTTCGCTGTGCGGAAAGACTCTGAAGAACAAAAGCTGTCTACGAGTTCATATGTATCAACGACATCAAGACTACAAGATCAGTCGAGCAACGCCCTTCATCCAGGACGAGCAGGGCAAAACCTACCTCAGGCATTCGGAAGACATCAACGAATGATGGCAGCTGAATTACTTCCGACTGAATAACTTTACGATAGTACGGTAAGTTAAAGTTGTGGCCTTATACGCACGATACGTGTAAATAACTAAGACGTGATAGGAAGAAGACGACTTGAAACAAGTTAAATCGGCTGTGTTTAATTGGAGCCATTTTATTTCCCTTGATTTGCAACTTATTTTACTTTTGTCCTTCTACCAGAGGCGCCATAAAAGACTGTCATGTAAATTAACTGTACATTTATAAGTAAAAAAAGTATTCTAAGAGAGCTTTTGAGATGTTTTAAAGATGGATGCAGACATAGTCGGCAGTTCTAAATTAGTAAAGATGGAGTGAAATAAAATTGCGTTGGAGAATGTTCTGCATCTCTGATTCATCTCCGCTAATATCTGTCGCATCTCTCAACATGAAATGAATGTTTTTAAACTTGTATATTTGTCTCTCCGTTCCTATGCTTTTACTCTGCGATGATCGAAGAGCTGACCGTGAAGGCTTGTATACGAGAACAATGTCAAACGGGGCAAGTAAAAATCAAACAATTTTGTACCATAAAATGTGACTTTATTCATAAGGCAGGGTTTGTCACAACAAACCCAGCAAATATTTACAACTCAAACCTTCCATAGCCCCTGCTATAACCTACGAAAACCTTTATCTGGGTTTGATTGGCACAAACCCTGAAATGGTATGTTAACTACTACCGTGACTAAACTTGGTTAGATCACTTTTGTACTTAATGAAACTACGGTACTTTAGAACTATCTGTACAAGTTATATTTTCCTCTCCTTCAACTTCGAGGAACTTCCTCTTAAAGAAATGCGCAAATTTTAGAGATATATTCTTCAAAGAGAACTTTTCCAAACCAGCCGGATCAAACACCCCACGGGGCGTTAACGTTTAGAGGTAAAGTATTAAAATGGTGTAGATACATTTTAAAAAAATCATCATCAATGCAAAGCACACAACTATTTTTACAAAAAAGGTGTACAAACAAATAAGGGGCGCGAACTTTGTGATGCTCCACCACAATGGGAAATTTTCAGAGGAACAATCCAAAATCACTCATGCTGAATCATTTCTATCGCACTATGAGAGGCGCCATATCAAGTTGGTCAATCTTGACGCAACAATTTTTTTCCAAAGAATCGAGAAAGAAAATCATCTTGAGAAGAAAAAACAAAGAAAAATAATACTTCCTCTGGTTGAGAAATTCATGTAAAATCAATCTGCGAACCAGAGTTTCTGAGTGGAAAAAAGGGATCGGAATCAACGAAGAATTCGAATCGTTCCATCGGCGGTGGTGAGTTCGATGCTAGTTCGTTCTCCTTCCACGATCTCCGCGTCGTGAATCTGCATATCCGGATACATGGATAAGAACTCCTCCGCAATGACTTCCGACTGGACAGTACAGACCTCCGGCAGCCCTTCCTTCAAGCCTTCCGTCTCCCGTAAAACATACACCGCTTCATTTCCTTCGGACGCGGCCGCCTGCTTCCAGTCCACATTCTTGAGTCTGTAGTGCACCTGAGGATCGGTGATCCGCCACACTCTCGGTTGCGAATGCACTTCCTCCACTGCGCTCTCCTCAGTCTCCATCTCCACCATCTGCGCGGCTCTCTCGTCTTCCAACTCTTCCGTCTCTTCCAGAGCATTCTCCATGCCTTCTTCCTCTTCCTCCTCACCGTTCCTGGCGTCGGAGTGCGTCCTCGGGCGCCGCCCTGTCGAAGGGTTCGGTTTCCGCTTCGAGTTGAGCTCATGGTTCCTCTCATGAATCGTGCAAGTTCCCTTTTGCCTGAAGGATTTCCCGCAGATTCGGCACGAGTGCGGCTTTTCGCCCGTATGAATCAGGCTGTGGTAGCGCAAAGTCTTCCTGCGTTTAAAGGTGGACCCACACACCCTGCAGACATAGTTGCGCTCATTGGAATGGACGATCTGGTGGAGTCGCAAACTGTGCCGAGTGAAGAATCCCATCTCACACAACTTGCAGCGGTAGGGCTTGTCTCCCGTGTGCTTGTATCGATGCACCTGCAGAGCGACGGACGTCCGGAAACTTTCGCTGCACACCGAGCACTTGTAAGGGAAATCGCCGGTGTGCAGCATGTGGTGGTAGTTGAGCGCGAACTTGGATGTGAAGTTGCGGTCGCATTTGTCGCATTTGAAGAGCGCCTTGCCCTGGTGGTGCATGATGTGGAGCTTGTAGTTGTGCAGGTGGTGCAGCTGCTTCCCGCAGGTGTGGCACAAGTAAGCGCCTCCGTCTGGGACGTCCTTGACCGCGTTGAGCTCCTCCTCGGAATGCGTGTTGAGCTGGTGCCGCCTCAACTCCATGACACGAGCGAAGCCCTCCGAACACACTTTGCACGTGTACTTTTTCTCTTTGGGTCCTGCCGACGACTCCGGCGGGGCGACGCTGAACTCGAGCTCGGGGTGCACGGAAGACCGGTGAATTAAGAGTTCATCCTTCTGTTCGAATGTTTGGGAGCAGAACCTGCGCGCATACAAACAAATATGAGGCTCATTTTCTCCTGACAGAGATGAGGAGGGAACCTCGTGTCATTTAAAATTTGATATGCGGACTTTTGTAATCCACCATTCATCACCAAGTGAGGCACACGAAAAAAGCTAACCTTGGTTAACCTAACCTACGCGGTTGAATGTCATGAATTCTCGTTATGTAAAGAATATGAAACCAGAGTGGAGTACAAGATATGGAAAATTTTACGTTAGATATATCTGAATAGGTGATTTGCCACTGACCTGCAAGTAAGAGATTTCTTTCCGTCACAGTTTCGCTCGTGCCTCAACATGTTGCCTTTCCGGTTGAACCGGAAGCCGCAGACCGAACACGCGTACGGCCTTTTGTTTTCGTGGGCCTTAAGGTGGTTTCTGAATCCTCCGTCGGTCCGGAAAGCTTTGCCGCACTGCGGACAGACGCAGCGCGGTGTGTTCGAGTGCGAATGTAGGTGTACTTTGAGGCGGGATCTGCAAACAAAACACACAAGTTAACATTCACGATACAAGCGAATCCAGTCATTCTCCCTCGGGGAAAAAAGCGATAAAGGTACGGACTTGACTGTGTAGACCTTGGGGCATTGAGGACACGGGTACTCTCTCTTTTCCGAGGCGTGCTTTTTCAAATGCTGCTTCAAATGGAACTCCGAGCGAAAAGCGGACTCACAATGGTCGCATTTATAGGTCTGGTAGTGCGTGAGCACATGTTCCCGCAGAAGCGCCGCGTCGGCGAAGTGTATCCCGCAGGTGTTGCACGTGAACTCGACGTCCCCCGGCTTGGGCGCGATGGGAATGGGCTCGCCCGGCTTAGGCGTGATAGCCACCAATTCCGTTGGCTTTGGCGCAATCGGGATGGGTTCGCCCGGCTTGACGGCGATCGGCCGCGGCTCGCCCGGCTTGAGCGCGATCGGAATCGTTTCGCCCGGTTTCAGCGCAATCGGGATCGTTTCACCCGGTTTCAGCGCCACCGGAATCAGGTTAGGCGGGATAACACACAGATGTTTCTCCACCGCCTCCTTCGTGTTGAAATTGAGCCTGCAGCGCGCGCACTGGTACAGGGTGACGGGCACGAGGGCGGAGGGCGCTGGCCCCGATTGCTCCACGCCGGGCTGCCCGTCCACTTGGATTCGGAGCATGATGGCACTACCCGGGATTTGCGTGACGACAGGAGTGGCAGCGACTTGAACCGGCCCTTTGGCGCGCTTCTTGGGTGGCGATGCATCCGGCGTCCTGAGCAGCGACTTCGACTTGGCGCCTTTCGGCTCGGCAGACGTCCTCGCCGTGGGGAGGCTGACCATGGACTTGAGGGCAGGTGGCCGCGGCAACAGAGTGCGCTCTTGGCGCGCTGGACCCGCTTTCTTGGGTCCCATCGCAACAAGTTCGGGGATCTTCTTCGCGGGCTGGGACTTCTCTTGCGCGGTGTGCGCGGACACATGGGCCTCGTACTTGCCTTTCTGGTCTGACCCACACATGAACGCGCAATGAGGGCACTTGAGAAGATTTCCTGCAAAAAGCAAGCCTTCATTAAATCGCTGCGCTTGGCAAGGCAACCACTCGTAACAACAGTCAATTTGACAGGTGCAATTTTCCACCTCTCGAGTTAAACCCATAAGGGTGAAGGATTAAAAGCCTGGTGCCGACAACTTCACAGTGGTAATAACTGCCAACAAGAACTAAAGGAGATGCTTCGCTGAGCTCGGCTTTTAAAAAGGCGTAACACAAAGAGGTAGAAAACTCCTCCAGTTGTACTGTGAACAACCGAAAAAGTCCATCCAAATGTCAACAAAAGTAGTGGAATCTCACCTGGATGCATTTTCATCTGGTGAAGGAGAAGTTTATACGCGTCAGAACCCGTTTCGTTGCAATAGAGGCAGCGGTATAGCCTTTTGGGTCCCGTGCGAACCTTGGGTTTCTCTTTGGATACCGGCATAGGCACAGGCACGGGCACGGTGGCTACGACGGCTGAGCTCGAGTCTTCGGGAATGTCCACCTTCGTCATGACCACAGACGCCTCCTTGATTCCGTACGAGCGCATCTTCTCCAAAATAGTGGGAGAGAGAACCTCCTGGGCAGACCGTCTGGTTCTCCTTCTCGGGAGGTTCGTCAAGTCCTTGCTGCTGGGTGAGTCTCCAGTGAGTCGCTCAACCTCGCGTCGCCGTGGAGTGGTTTCACTGCTCGACTTGGCCGAGAGGCCGGTTGTTTTGGGCCTGCTTTTCGGCGGGATGGGCTCTGGCGTTATGACCTCTCTCTTCGGCGAGACGGCTTCTGGGGAGAAGCTGTCGTCTAGGGGGGTCGGAGTGAACGGCGTTGGCGGCCGCTCAAAGTCGTCATCCATATCCTCCCTCTCGATTTTTAACTCCACGTCCTGCAAACATTCAACACCAGAACCGTTCGTAAGATCAAAATCTTCTTCAAATATTAATAGAGGTATTAGCCGATCTGTAGCAAGGAAAGTGCTTTTAAAAAAAAATGATTTTAGCTTGTGGAATGTTATTACCGCCGACTGCGGCACAATTTCCCGGCCTTCCACTATTCAGGGCTGACTTTGTGCTGACAATCCCAAGGCCTAGAATTTTTAGTGTTATGCAACCGGGGAAAACTTGTCTTAAAAATGGGCGGCGATCGCGTTCCGCCAGGACCACATAAAATGTAAGCATCCTCAGTTCGCATACCACCACAAATTCTGGGTCTTGATGGTATAGACAGCACTAAATATGGGGCTAGGTCCTCGAAGTCATGCTGTAGAGGTTGAGAAAATATTTATTAAGAATCATGTATAGCGCTCCGGATGTAAATCTTGTTAAGGACACTTGAACCTGCTCTGAATGCGAATAGCGAACTTACCACACAAGCCGTCAGCTTATTTTCCAGAAGATTTCGCAGCTTTTTATCTGCGGCTAAGCAAGTCTCAACGAGCCTTTGACTCTGGTCCAAACTGGCCAAACATCGCGCGCAGATCTTTACAGGTAAGAGATCATCGGGTGTGACCTAAAACGGATAAACAAAGGATTAAAGCTCAATATCCCATCCGCAAAGTTTAAAATATGACGCACATGAATAGGGCCTTACCAAAATTGGTAGGAACGAGTGAATTTTTTCCATTATGTTCTTCCCCGTTCCGAACACAGGAAACAGTTTCACTTTCGATTTGGCGCAAACTCGGCACATTCCCGTCAGCCTCTGTGTTTCCAGGTCCTCTGTTAAATCTACTTCTGTATGTGTCATTTCAACCTCCATGCTTGAATCTCCAGCTCCTATTTCTTCATTTTCAGCAGCATCGTCATCCTGCACCTCTTTATCTTTATGGACACTCAATCCTTGGTCCATATTTCTAGATGAATCTTGAAGTTCTGATGTTTCCGCCATTTCTGATTCTTCCAAATTTTCACCTTCCTCAGTATGTTCTACTGTTTCTGCACTCCCTGTTCCTCCCTTCTCTTTTGTTGGTGCCTCATGGCCACCTGAAAAAATGAAAAACAAAATTTAAAAAAATAAATAAAATAATTTCATTTGATTTTAAATTTAAAGATACTCAAAAAGTAGCCAGATTTTGAAACTTTGTCACATTTGATCTCAGTTCACACAAGAACTATTTCAAATAACCTGGCATTGTATGTTTTGGATTTTTTTTTTTGAGTTGAGCAATCTAAAATGGTGATTAAACTTGGCTACCTTTCTGACTAAACTATGAATTCTCACCTTCTAGAGGCATTTCTGCCTCTTGACAAGGACCTTTCTCTCCTGTTTTGGATTTGGAAGGCACCTGAAGCATAAACCCAAACATAAGTAATTGGATAATGGAATACTTATTAGGGCTGTTTTAAGAAAGCATCAGTATTCTCTGATGAATAGCAAATGATTACCTTCTCAGATTGCCTGTCCTTCTGGGATGTTTGCCTTGAATCTTCCTCCATCCTCTAACTTCGACAGCAGCAGTCAACTTTAAATCGTGTAGCTAGTCTCCTGTGAAGAAATTCCAGGAGAAAATCTTCTATGTAAAACATGATTCTCAAATCAGTTGTAGATTTATGAAAAACAAACAACAAAACAAAAAAAAAACTCCACATAAAATAAGTTAGCTACATACGTAGATGCATAGGCAAAAAACAGTTTGAGCAATAGTTCAAAAGCAAGGGTGATGAAGGGTGATTCATATGAAAAAAATCCTGACATCTCAATAAAAATAATCACCCATGAAAGATGACATAAAAAGTTAAAACTCCCAACAGAGAAGCTGAGAAACATTTGTACCCTACAACCACTTTGAAAATGATTCCATGATTATTCACAGGGCAGGAGCAGGCCAAAATTAGGGATTAAATACAAGTATTATGATAATATTAAGTTCAATTGGCTAACACAGACTAAATTACCGCAGTTGGCAGCGTTTCTAAGAAAAACAACTGGGAAGGCAATTTATTCATTATTTAATGGAGGGTACTCGTCGACAACCGAAGAGGTTAGTTGATGCATAGAGAATCATTGGCCAGGTTCAGATAGCTTCAAAATTGATGATGAGAATATTGGCTGAATATGCAAGTCGGAAAAAGATTTGATAGTCGAAATACCAAAATATTATTAAACACAGGAAGGTGTCATAAGCCACGCACTAGTACTGTACTAGAGAGTGCCGCTGTTACTTTACCTTTGACGTCCACAAATATGTCTTGAAAAACTCAAGCTCATAATTCAGAAACATCTCCTAAAAGATGTGCACATATTTCTACCGGCGTAAACCACAAAAGAACGCATTAACAACGGTTTATTTTGGCTTCCATAATTCAACTGTATTTAAGTTTTCTGTGTCACAGCCCCCTCGATTCTCCTAGCTCTCTAATGACGTTCTCTCACGAGAGGCGGGAGAGTTTTAAAGATCGTGGAGATCCTTGAGGCTCTTTAGGGAGAGGCATTGAGCTGCAAGTGAACAGAAAAAAAGGTTTGAAACATGAAGGATTTCTTAAAAACGCAAATAACTTTGAAAATAATTCGCAAATCTAAGGTTAAATAGAAAAGCCTTCTATCAAACTTGAGCAAATCTACTTAAATCGTCGTGCAAATAACATCACATCTGCTACTCGCACAACTCATTCTTCGTGCGAATAAGCGCGGCGTGCCGTGGTGAGTCATGGGGTGCTGTGCAAAACGTCACAGATGCAACACAAACATTCTCCACATCTGAACACTCGTGCGACTGTGTAGAAATGTGTATTTATTTTTACGGTATCTCGAAAGAAAGTGGACTGACAAATGTGTGCCTATTCGTATAAGTGATTTGGATGGCTTGCGCTAGTCTCGCTCAAACATTTATTTGATCTCGGTGTGCTAGAGACGGTAAGTAACCTTCACCGGGGTATCGAGAGAATGTGTTTTGGCCACTTGTTGCTAAGATTCATTCCACTTTAAAACTATTTGATAACGTAGCACCTTTTGCAGGCCTTTTGGCAACCAATTTTTCCCGAGGTTTTCTCTCGATTGGCATTTCACCACGACAAACGAGTTTTCGTCTAGGTATACGCCCTAACGTACAGTTGAAATCCCTTTATTACCTACAGCCCCCTGCTCATAATCTTCACAAAAATAGAGACTTCATTGACCGAATTGCTGACATGGAAGTCCAATTTGTATTCTGTAAGCAGAGATCTTGTTCTCTTTTTCAAAAATCATGCTTGTACAGTAACTGGTGTCAGAATTTATTTTTGTATAGGTTAGAATCCGAGGCTCTGAGTTGCAGGTAACGTAGTTTTTTTCTCGTTGATTCATCAAATCACTCAAACTTTACTCTAAACATAGATTTCAGAAATAAGTCTGCCTCACTTCTAATCATTAATTTAATTATGAATTTTTGGGCACTGTGTTGACACTTTCTCTTTGCTGAGGAACACCATTCAGTGTTGTTTTGTTTTTTCCACTGTACAGAGTTCAAATGGATAAGTCTGTCAATTTGTCATCCATAACTTACTGTTTGGTTTTGGTGAGGGAAGACTCATGTTTTTGTTTTTGTATACCTTTCACAGAGCACTAACTAAACTTTGAAGCTCATTAAGAAATTCATCATAAAAATAGTTAAACATCAGTGTATTTTTTAATTATTTTTTGTTGGGGGGAAGGGGATGCACCTTATAAAAAATTAATGAAAAATACCTTGACTTATTTTATAGTGCCAGTCTTATGCACACTACTTATCATTCGCTTTCAATATACCGCTCGAACACGCAAATACTGTATGCGACCGGTAGAAGACCATACTTCATACCCAAAACTTTGGGTGATTAAATACCCGGGAAATGAGAAACCGGCCAGACGCAGGTTCATACTACGACGTCCATCGGGCTTTAGGCTTTACTAATGAAAGAAAAATTATTTTTTAAAAAAAGAATGAAACATATTAGCCGAAAAGAAAGCCATAGCCATACAATGTTCTTTGAATCTCCATGGCAAGTACTTAAAGCACGGCTTAATTTTTTGTCTAAAAGCCCGATTTAGCCATGGTTATATGGAAAGCACAGCATCTCGAAATGACCTATTCCAGATGTCGGAATGTCTGCTCTTTAAATGTACTTGCGTATGGTTTTGTTTTAAATCTACTTTTCCGATTAAGGTTTCCAATATTGTGCGAGTCTAGTGGAATGCCCAGGATTTTTTATGTATTTTTTTTTGTTAGACTACCTTTAGTTTTCGGTAGCTCCGACCCTTAACGAGATGCGGGCATACCGGATACCGGTACTCCTAAAAACCCTTTCTAGGTACGCAGGTAATCGTTAACGCTTTCGTCAGGCGGACGGACAAACACACAGACGTTTTGCTTAAACCTGATTTCGTGAACTTTTGAACGATTTCCAAACAACATCCAATCTTATCTGGTTTTTTTTTCGCAGTTTAAAAAAAAATCACTTTCATAGGCTTGCAAGAAATAGAAATAACGAAATCGATACGACTGGCTGCGGTTCCATGCCCCCCCCCCAAAAAAAAAAAAAACTTTTACACGAGAGATAAATTTATGCTAACACAAACGATTTTTTCAAAAGAAAAATGATTCGTTCGTGCGCCTTTTGTGTGTGGGAGTAATGCTTATTTCTCGAGGCGGGGACGAGAACTTCCTGCATGCTCTTTTAAGCATTCCTTTTAAGCGAACGAGGAAGCAAGCTGGAAGTGGAAGCCCTTATTTCTTCTTATTTCCCTGACTGGATAAAATTCCGCGAAAGCAATCACAATAGCTAATGCGACAATTATTCACATACGTGTGTTTTATAATAGGCGGGAATTTCTCCAATGTAGTCTCCGCAACAAGAATGCTTTCCAACTTAAAGCGCAACCCAAATTCACCCCCTCGTCTTCTTAACTACCCTTACGAAAGAAGTTTCAACAAAGCCTTCTACAAGCAGATATCGAGCCAAAAGAAGTAGTTCTTTTTTAAAATTGGAAGCGATAAAGTCGTTTTTTTGACAACTGATACGTTTTATAACTATGTCATGATAGCGTACCCACTGCAAGGTAACCTGGACATTGCGTTGCAGTTCGTCCTAACAGTTGAATGGGATTTCCCAGAAAACTTGGAAAATTTATTATTCTTGGTTTGGACTTTATATTTTGTTTCTGAATGAAAAAAGTCCCGTTTGAATAGAATAAATGTTCCTGTGGTATAAACGATATTGGGTCTACAGTATATTAAATTGATAAAGTGGGTCTTACCCAGACCCAGCAAGATTCAAGTTATGATGTTGCGGTTCTTTGATTCAATTATCGTTAGCGTGCGTCTCATTCTTGCCTGGCTGCGTTTGAAAACTATCCTTGTTTGTGTTTCCATCTCCGTCTAACACATGGAGCTCTTATGAGGGAAAGAGAGACAGCACCATTGGGGACTGTTTTCGAACGCGTCTTGGTGTGTCGCCCTTTGGTAGGTCGCTCTCCTTCCTGTTGTTTTGTTTGGTCGCTCTCAGTGCCATTTAATTTGCGCGGGAAAAACTCTGTAAAAGCGGCAAGAAGTGTTCTGCCTTTTTCGCTCCGCCCTGTATGAATTTTCTTGGGTTGCTGTCATAAGCGCCAAAAACCACGAGCGCTAACGCCGCAAGCGCCAATCCGTAACCGCCAATCCGTAACCGCCAGACTAGAAAAGTCGCAAACGCCAAAGGTCTTAACCGCAATACTAACCTTACCTAACCTAACCAAGCTTAACCTAACTTAACCTAACCTAACTTAGCCTTACCTAACTTAACCTAACTTGACCTAACCTATGCGAACTTTGGCTTTTGCGACTTTTCTCGTTTGGCGGTTACGGACTGGCGCTTGCGGCGTTGGCGCTTGTGGTTTTTGGCGCTATCGAATGCCCCCCAATTTTCTTTACATTATGAGAACTTATCACCGCGAAGTTATGCTAGGTTAACCTAACCTAGGTTATGTCGCGTGCCGTGTGCATGCTTCACTGGGTTGTTATCACGTCTGATTACTTCTCGGCGGGAGTTACTACCGCCGCTAAGGAGGAAAATTAGATTAGTTTAAGTTAGGTTACTAAGTGTTCTCGCTCCGCTCGCCTAGGCGACGAAACGTGGAATGTAAGAAGTAGGAAGTCCCTCAAATTCACATTTAATGTAGTTCATTTGTCGTGTTTCTATGTAGCGGCGATAAAAGGTAGAGTGGCCAGGTGGGTAGTGGGCCGCTTCGTAAATTACGGCTCAAGTATCGCAGCTTGATATTTTTAGAAGCGCTGAAGGAGACGTGCATCACTTGGAACGTCCTTATCTTACGCTCTTGTTGCACGACAGCATTTTAGCTCCCGGAGTTTTTAGATTGCTAAAATTGGGTCCTACTCCGAAGTCGTTCGAGTTTTTAGTTTTCTAAGAGCTACGACGCTTAAAACGTTCGAACAAGGAGTGAATCGAGCCCCCCCCCCAAAAAAAAACGATCATTTGAATTTGGTTTGAGAACATACTTAGTCCCTGAATACCATAAAACCTGAAGCACACTCGTACTATAACCCATAACAGCCCAAAGTATTCGGAGTGAAACTTAACTTAAGAGAAATTCGAAGGATTTTTTCCATTAAATTACGCAATTTTAAGCTTTGTAAAATGCCTAAATTATTAAATTTCAAGTTTCCAGAGGGGTGATATTTTTTACAGTTTGACAACACAGAACTAAAAAAATCCTCTAAAATATTTTTTTTTCTGTTTCCGAACGGCATCGCTGGGCGGTAGAGGGTTGAACTGAAATATTACTGTATTTCGCTTGTTGAACTTAACGTATTCATGACTGAAATAGATGAATCCATCGAGACTTTAGCGTGGGAAAGTAAAAGTTGGTACGCCTGGGCGGAAATTTGTTCGTAGATCAGAACGAGGTTCGAACTAACACGGTACCCAACTATCTAGAGTAAGAGGGTACCTACCGGGTCAAGGAAATACTGATAAGGCATACGGCATGGTTACTCTACGAAGGAACGTCAATGCAGCCAACCAATACATAAGAAATCTGATTTTATGAAACATAAATTATACAGTTAATTCAGGTGTGTCGAATTGTAGCCGTCCAATTTAATGGCTCACTGGACGAGACAAATACGCATAAAGTTATGACGTGTGGGCACCCGGCTTGGGTACCTTCCGTCAAGGGGTACTTTCTCCGTGGCCGACGTGTGAACAGAATGTGGGCCGTACGTCGCAGGGAATGCTTATGAGGTTTCCTAATGGTTGATCATCCATGAGGAAAAGAAATCAATGGTTCAATCCCCTTAATACGGTGGCTCGCCATGCAGGACTGTCGCTATTGAAATCGCGTCTCTCTGTAAAGTCGTTACCCCTTTGCTTATACCATTTGAGTGTAACTCACATGTTCATACACAGGAGTAACCATGAGAGTAGGCTATACTCACATAGGAGTAACGACTTTACACAGAGGTGCGATTTCGATAGCGACAGTCCTGCAATTAATAATTCGTGCTAGCCACTAAAAAATTTGACGTTTCGCGATGGCACTCGCATGCAAAATTATGTATTTGAATTTAATACAAAACAGACGAAATTCTCCCTCCAGCTGATTTGTCGTAAAAACAACTCGTTCTCGACGTCGACTATGCAAAATATATGAAGAAAAGTTTTTGGAAATTTCTTTTGTGATTTTAAGAGATGATTTTGCAAAAAAAAGAGTTATTCTTCTGTAATTTTAATTTTTGAGTTCGTTGGAAGCAGGTCATGTTACAAAAATCTAGTTTGGGGTAAACGGATTTAGCTTTCTTACAGGCTGCATAACGTGAAGAAAAATGTTCGATTTTTAGCGGGCGTCTGTGTGTGTGTCGGTATTTTTTTTTTTTTTGTTGTACAGATTTTAATATTAAATCTTTAAAAAAAATCGTATTAAAATGATCAGTTTTTTTTTCATTCTTTATGTTTTATGTATTTTTTATGGGTTTTCATTAGGTTAGGTTTTACAGTAAAACCGAAATTGCTTATGAAGCGCTGACCTACTTAGGCATGCCTGTAAATCAACATTTGTGAGCGTACAAGTAGATTAATTTGATTCATCATTCAAAACAATAAAAACTTGTTTACTTTTGCGCCCCTGGAAACATGATACATTTTTGAAAGTTGATTTGACTCAGTCATAGTACAACTCTTGTCTTCTAATTTTTTTTATTATTATTTTGTTTTTTAAAACGGTTTGATGTGAAGAATTATGGTTATCTTTA
>Ga0058701_10001389_pt1 | contig 17060 bp, 8 predicted proteins | sample AgamicOrMae_FD_97039 | JGI IMG/M metagenome (GOLD analysis project Ga0058701, IMG submission 97039) | Agave microbial communities from Guanajuato, Mexico - Or.Ma.e | ecosystem: Host-associated > Plants > Phyllosphere > Phylloplane/Leaf | place: Guanajuato, Mexico | collected 2012-06-04
CTGTTCGTCTGCAAGCTGAGCGGACCGACAGCGAAGCACAACGCATTTAAAGTAATTTAACATAAGTAAACATAACCTAGTTCACACCGTTGTCGTCGTAAATTTTCGTCCTGTGATGAACGTTGATCTTGGGTAAAACACGAGAGCCTTAGAAACTGAGAGTGTGAGGAACTATGAGAACCTTCTTGATTCCTTGAGCGATTCCAGGAGTAATGAGGCAGTTTTGTGTGCGCCATTTGCCTACAAAGATGGGAAACCCAACATGATGTTGCTCAGTGGTGAAACTGATCTTAACTAGAGGCCTGGATATACTAGAGAGGAGGCATAGGGGAGCCATTTTGTTTCATATGGGACCTTCAAATGCATTGTAGCTCACGGAGAAACTTCGGAAACAAGATGTCGGCGCCCATGATTTTGCACCCTATCCCCATGCCTCATCTCTAGTATATCCAGGCCTTAAATTCAAAAAGTCAGAAAACGTGTTGGGAAGTGAATGGTGCCATAAAAATATCTAAATAGATTTTAGGTACTTCTATCTTTAAAGAAACGAAAAGAAGAATGCTGTTTGGGAAAACTGCAAGATTGAGTAACGTGCATTGTGCTTCGACCCGCTTGGCTTCAAGACGTACCGTAAAAAAAAGGGAAGAGCTATTTTTGAAATTTGAACTCTACCCTTCACATTGATGTCACCTCTTGCAAAGTGATTTTCGATCCGCGGAAAAATTCTAGAAATAATGGTGTTTTGTTATACTGTTGAACCTGTTTTTGCGCTCACCGTTTCGAGCGCTCCGCCCATTATCCCTGAGAATTTTGAAACTTGACCCATGCTGCAACCTGATCTGTTCACAAAGAGCCATAAGAAACTGTTGAAAAGCCTCCAGCAAATATCTCTCTTTGGGGGTTGAGGAAGTTTTGACCTGGCTGAGCGGGTGCGTTGCCTACTGTGCCAATGTAAAGCGAGTCATCACTCTGCGGTAGTCATTCTCTCCCTGACTAATGAGCGCAATTGCCAACAGGCCGACCAACCATAATTAAGCATAACAAATTCCCATTGACGGGCTTCCCGCTCTCGACTTAGATAAAACGTGGCTCACAATGGTATCAAACCGTGGTCTCTATCGCCAAGGCCGTGTGGCCAGGTAGTTCTGCTATTATGCTAAAAACTTTGGTATTGTGTCGAAGAGCGGGGCTCCTTATTGTATAGTGGGTAAACACCCTGGAATGGGCCTAAGACGGATGTTGATGCCCCTTTGTGGTTAGAATTAATGACGTAATGTCACCGGACTTCCGCGTATGGAATGGAAGCTGTGTATTTAGCCCCCTTTGTTCTTTTTGCCGGTCGCTGCCTTGTTCCTCTTACCCGAGTAGTTATGGACTTCGGAAACAGGTATTAATGGTTTTAACGTTTCTTAATGGGGACTGTTGGAATAGGCGTAAAACGTATTCTCATTTGAATTACGTCGTCGAGATGTGTTTGCATTGTTTTATTCAAAGGACTCCGAAACGTGCTGTGGAAAAGATAACTTGTTGCAAACATATGCGATGGTTGAGGTTCTAGTGACTCTTCTCATCCTCTGGAATTTGTGATAAGGTGAAGTCAAAGACTTCTATCTCACTGTTTGTTTCAAAAAAGGATGCTTTAGAGTCACGGGTAAGCGTTGAAATTTTGACTTGGAGTCGGAGAAAAACAAGCCATTTTTTTGGTGTTTTTTTTTTTTCCTTAGTTGGGAATTTTAAAACGGTTGCTTTTCACCCCATTTTTAGAACGTTCGTTTGATCTTTTTCTGCTACATAATCACATTTATCCTCTGTTTTGGAATGCCTACCTATTAGCAATGTCACACGTCCTCAGACGCTTTTGAACAAGCCGGTCATAACATTCATTTGCACTATTAACTATAAATAACTTCTAGATATGTCTTTGATGGGTGTTTTTATTTTAATAGTTTCTTGTAAAACGCAGATTTGCTCTTGCTAACTTCTGTCGTGTACAGGTGTTGCAAAGTATTATTCCTTTACCTTGTCCAAAAAATCAATTCCACTGGAGAAAATAAGAAAGCGACTTCATCGTAGGACATTCATTTCTGTACGCGTGCATTTTACGGGCTGCACATTAAAGGTCATTACCATATCCGATGATAGGCATTTTTTCTACAAAAGCACTTCCGATTTTTTTTGTTATTTCTTAGCGAACGGTAGCGCCAGAGTGACAAACTGGGATGATAGTGCCTCATCAGAAAGTAATCAGGGAATTTTGGACGGCTGGTCTAATGATTGCGGCTGCAGTCGCAGGAATGTCGCCCGATTTGATTCGGTTTTAGATCGGGAAAATTCGTGCAAGTTTAGCGCCCTTCTGTTTTTTTCTTTTTCTTTTCTTTCCTTTTTTTGGCCATTGATTTCGGTTTAACTGCATTGTTCGGTGAGAACCCGGAGGAACGGACTTGCTTAAACGGAACGTAACTGGTCTTATTCTTACCAAGGGAATGCGCCTGTGATTTTCAACTTTGTTCAACGACAGATTTTTTCAAAACTACATCGTTTGATCGGAAGTTTCATACCGACAATCTACAAGCGTTCGTAAATTACATGTAGTGCAGGGGAAAAACTTGTTTACTCAACATAAGAAAAAAAAAGCTGGAAGAAAAATACAACACTTAAAAAGTAAAAATAATGCAATATGAAAGCGCCGCGTTTCCTTTTTTTCGGCAAAGCTACTTTTTTGAGCAAGCGCCTCTGAGTTGAAGCCATTTTATTTGTTCTGACCCCAACTGATGATGACTTGAGAGACAATAGGCGAAGGTTAGCACCTTTCACGCCATCTGCTTGTCTACACAAAAAGCCTGGCTTTTTTACTCTAATCTTCAACCGTAATCGTAAAGTCCTCAACCACCTCTGTATCGTTCTGTTTATTTTGACTGCTTCTGTTTTGGAAGTTTTTCGACTCTACCTCTTCTTCCTCATCATCTCCTGCTGCTTTTTTCTTTTCGATGGTTTTAAGGTTTACTTTTCAATTAGCCCATTGCGGATTCTTTTCTTTTTCTTTTTATATTGTTGTTTTCTTTATAACTCTTTTTAAAAATATAAAAACGGATTCGTAGTGATTTGACATGAAAAACGGGGTTTACCAAAATTGCAGGTTATTGATTCTTCTTCCGGAAGGTTGTTGACACTTGCTTCCAAACTAGTAGGAATGCTTGTCGTGCAATTAAGCTGCCTAAGTTTATTGGGCTGATTAACGTTGCTCTATTAATTTAGAGGTTCCTCCAGTTTAGCGTGGGTTTCGGACCACCGGGTGGGTCGTAGAAAAAAGTCGCTGCTTCTATACTATGATTCGAATTCGAACGTCAAATGTCGTTTGGATGAAATTCGAATTCACCGATTGAAGCAGGTTCTGGGGTCATTCTCAAGATCTCCTCAGTCCTCCAACCAATAGTAATGCGTCATTTTAAATAGTAATTAGCCAATCGCCTTGCTTTATATGTTCTATCTCTTTGTTTGAAAATTCTGCCGTATTTATTGTTTATGACTTTGGGTTGCACTCTCAGTAGTGATGACGAGATTCCTACCTCTTTTTTCCACCACGATTTAAACCTTTTATTTTGATTAGAGGTTAGGTTTGAGTGTCTTTTGCTTTACTCTGTAATCGCCTTGCTCGTAATCGTAACCAAAGGAGAAAGCGGAGTAGTAGAAAACTCAACTTTTCAAATGCACAATGAATATAATAGGAGAATATCTCCTCGTATGTATTGTATTTTTGCGAGGTTGGTTTATTCAGAATTGATGGAGGGAAAAAAAGTTCCGTTCGCTTTGCTTGGTTTCTCTAATTCCAGCAAAAGTCCATACATCCATGAAGACCTCCAACGGCGTTTGTCAAAGCGGAATAATTAGAGTAAACTTCTTTCAGGAATAAAGTTTTGTCTCGTCAGTTTCGTTCGAACGGAGCGCAGATAGGCTACGTCTGCGGTCTCTTCTCAGAAGTCAGCGCTGCTCTCCGAGGCGAGATGGAAGTTGCGGTGGCCGCAGGGAGAAGCTTCGTGTTTTTTTAGCGAGCACTATTTCCTTAAGCCTGGAATCCATTTCTGCCAACGGAAAAACGCTAATGTTTTTCAAATTTTTGACTCATATCACCATGAAATATTAGAAGACAGACTTTCAACCTTCCGGTTTTGCACCTCTAGATTTTTACAACTTCAGTATTAATATTTTTTTCGTAAAAATTACAGATATTTATTACCGATAAGTAGCTTCTATTACATGTTTTCCCGCTTGCGCCTGCGCTTAAAGTAACTCCAAATAATGATAAAAGAATAATAAATATAGCAGATTTATGAGAAACGACGCTATGTCATGTCTTGGCGTACTTTCTTCACCAAACTCACTTATTTTCCTCGAAACATCTCTTCCGGAAAAACGGTACCTTTCTTGCTCGCATTCCATTGTTTTATACCGTACTCTAAAACTCACGTTTTCCCAGATGGTTATCGCGGCAAAGAAGAAACACTTGGTCCAAACGAAGACTTTTTTTTAGAGAAAACGTAGTGTATACGCTATCGTTATGTCACATTACCTAAATAAAAAGCATTCAGACCATTCCATTCCAGCACAGTGTTGCCCGATTTCCCAACTTTGACCAGTAATGTAACTTCGAATACTTATAACGGAAGCATAGAATGTTGGGTATGCTTTGGGGTCACCAGTGAGGTGATCAATCCAATCATCGGTCTGCTTTCTTAGTTAGCATAGCTAGTTCAAAAAAGTACGGCGCCATTACATTTGAAATTTGACGGAGTTTCTCAAGTTCGCAACACTGCTCAAGGAAACTCTCCTTTCCAAGCATATACCGCACGCCAGACATCTTAACTAAATCCTTTTTTCCCCCTCAATTTTAATTTCAACGACTTGAATTTATCTGAAAAAAATAGTTATGTGTTTTTTTTTAGTTTTAAAAGTACATAAAAAACAACAAAAACATTGATTAGTATATTTTTTTTAAAAAAATGGAGACTTGGCTGGCGCATATATTGTCGCAAAAAAGTCATCCCTAGAATAGTGTAAAAGAAATAACCGAGGAAACAAAGCAGTTAGCCGCGCTCGCTCGTTTGCAACTCGTGCAACGCTGGACGGCAACACTGTAGGCGACGTTCTGGTTAGCGCAGCTCCGCTAGAAAGTCGTGACGCATCAGGTCGCCGCCCTCGCAGCTCCAGCCTGGAGTCCAGATGCAGATGCTCAAGGCAGGCCGCCCACGCGACGGCGGCGGCCGTGGCTCCGACGCCGACGCCGCCGCCGCAGAAGACCAGGACGATTCGCTTCATTCGTGACGAATGGTCTCGAAGCATAGCCGGCCATAGCCCCCTTCTGCACGAGTCCGACCGAGCGTGACTTTGGCTCCAATTAAATCGCTTGGATCTACGTGTTACTTTGCTCGATTTTATCTGCACACTCTTGATGGCTCTATAGTCTTGTCCTTAGATGGAAAATCTTAACTTTTTAAGGGTGTGGAAGAATATGAGCAAAGCTTAATGGCTCTGCATTGTGAGCTACGTACATGTGAAAAAATAGGAGTGGCAGACAATGACCTATAAACACCCAACGAATAACGGGGCCAACCTTCCACACCATAAATATTAGTTTTAACCTCAAACTTGATTGCTTCAGTCGCACTAGCGAAAATACATGTACTACAGGAACGAAGAATATGGCCGTTCTGTTGATACTGTTTGGAATTCATTAGTGGAAACTAAAATTGACGCGAAAAGTAGTGAGAGATGGTCTTTCCAGCTGCGCGAGGAAGCGAGGCGTGGAGGGGGAACTCAACGAAGTTCTTCCGCAAGGGATGTGTTTCCGCCCAGTATAGTGAAGTGTGAGTCGTGAGTTGGACTAAACGACGTCATAGCAATCGTCATTCATCTCGGCTCCAGTTTTGAATTCGTAGGGAAAATCATTCGAACGCGGGTCATGTTGAACCAAACGGAAGCTGCTGTTAAAAAGGACCGCTTTCAGCGACCCTCATTAGCAATAAAGCATAACCATTCAAGACGTCGTAATGGGCGAATGGTAATTTAGAACGTAACAATCATGGAAACTGAATGATATTCGTGACATCATTTACCGTAAATTGAAAAGTTGAAATTTTTCACCTCTTGCCACCCAGGTACCAAGCTCACCGAACACTGCTAATTCTACCTGTGCGGTTTTGAGTCGACATTTCTCACTAATAAATTTAAAGGTTGAGCCGCATTGAATTTCTGGCGAAGAAAATACAATCTTCAAGATGAAAATTATGTAGTATTGGGTATATGTTAGGGTTTTATTTGCAGCCTTGCTGATATGGCATATAAAAATAGTGTGTGAGCTGTGTTGTTGCCAATAGTTAGATAGTTCTGGAGTTTGCGCAAAATATTAAGAATGTTAATTTTTTCTTACCACACGGAGAAAACAAATTTAACATTTATTGTTGATTCGTGGACTATGTCCCATCGTACACCAACTATATTTCTCTGGTCATTTTCGTGTTTGGGTCATCACGAAATAAAGAAGTGCAATTTCGACCATTTGTGTCTCAAACTGGTCCCGTGTCCCTTCATTGTGTTATTAGTTACCGATCTACAACCGTGTTGGTAAGATCTGGGACTCTGTGCCTCGCTTTGCTTTTAAGAGCTTGAAGATGAAAATACTGCAGAATACAACTGTTAGAAAAATCAAACTCTAAAATTTACATTGTTAGGGGACTAACAGTAAGAATGAAAACAAAGTACGTCTTGAAGTACCCGTCTTAAAGTGAACTCTAATCCAGAATCCGTCCCTCTAACTTTGGCAAAGCAGAAACGATAGAACGTCAAAGTACCCGCATTAAGCCATAACTCAGCAAGTAACTCCAAAGAGAACTCAGAAAATAAGATGCAAAAGCCAATATGAACTTTGCGGTTCCCAGAAACTTCTTGTCGTCCCGAGTTATCACTTTGTGTTTCATCAAACCATTCACGTCTATTGAATGTTTCGTCACTAAAATTGGAATCCTGATTTAAAGAGGCCTGTGGGACTGAAGGATTACTGGGGCGGAATCGGACGAAGATTACCTCAGCCAAAGGAGAGGCCGTGGACCAGAGATGCTGCAAGTTCACGATTGAGGCGGACGGCTCCTCCGGGGAGGTGGAGGCGGTGGAAGGCCGGCCTGCGAGGCAGCCTACGAGGCGCGCGGCCATTGCAAGACCACTTTGAAATCAGATCGCGAATTACCGTCGAAAGGTCATCTCTACAGCAGCTGCTGAGGCCTCCAGAGAGAAGAGAGCCTGCTTAGGGAAAGGGTACGGACGTATGGTTGTAGTGTTCCATCGAGGAAATTAAAAACGGACTGATTTGACCTTTTTCATCGAATCCTCGTACAGAAGCGAAAAGTTGTTGGAGTCTAAAAGGCTGGATTCTCTAGGATCTCTCTCAGCCAGTGGGTCAAGCACTGTTTACATTATGAGGAACGTCATCAACGACCTTAACATCTTTCTTCATCGTTATGAATCTTCAACATCCTTAACAACTTCGTTTATTAACGTATGAATCTTCATTCACATCCTCAACTACATCAACCTCATCATTTAGATGGGATGGCTTTAGTGCGTTGTGCCTCACTCTGAAATGCGTTATGCTACCACTCTGCTCGGTTCCGGCTAACGTTAATGTCGCTTAGTACCTGTCGACGGCAGTGACTACCGCCAAGATGCAAGCGGCAACAGGCCTAGTTATCGTCGGGTTAGGGTAATTTAAGCTAATTTACGAACAAACGTCCCCGCTTTGCTCGGCTCTTCGATGAAAGGTTACAAACGCGAAAAGAGAATTTTTTTTTTGGAAATTCGCTTGGTGACGTGTGAAGGATTGCTGAAGAAACTAAGGAATCGAAAACGGGAAAAGCTGCGGAAAGTTTCCGGATAGAAGACGAAAGATGATTTTGGTAATGGTGAGTCCGCGGCGTTACGTTTCATACCCCCCGCTAAAAAACGCGCAGCTTCACAGAAATTTGATTGAGTATTCCAACATTTCTGAGTATTTTAATTTATCAATGTTGATATAGTATAATATCAACACATCAGACAACAGTCGTATACGACTGTTTTCTGATGAACACCGGAAAGTGTTTTACATGTGTTTAAGGTTGATTAAGCGATTTTTCAGCTCTTTAAGGGTTGACCTATTTACTTTGTGAATGTCATACTCGCATAAGGAATGCAGGAGAAGATAGCGTGACGGGAGGATTTTTGCCGCCCCCTCAAAAGGAAATGGAAAAAAAAAGATGGAAATAAAATTCCCTGCTTGCTTTGTTTAACCATTATCGATTTGCCCTTCTCTATCTTTTAGCAATCAAGGAAAAGAAAGAAAGAAAAGAAAAGAGAAGGGTCCCTGATATCGAAAAATACCGCCTTAATTTTAAATATATATTTCAATTTATTTAACAATCTGAGCAATGTTTTTGTTTTGTACAATATAGTTTTTCATAAGTTAGCAAAATGAGCAAACCATGGTTGGAGATCAAGGGAACCCTCTTGTTTGTCAAGGAAAGTGAGGAATATTGAATTTTTCCCTCGGTTAAAACCTTAATGTATTTGAATTAATATCCCTCCCAATAAATCGCATCTATTATTCTGTTTCACAACTTGTGAAATTCAGTCCCTAACCGTGTCCGGCATTTTCTATGTCACGTACGGCAATTGTAAATTCATTTGCGCGCTGAGATCTTAGTTTTTGAGGACCTCAAGCATTTTTTTTTGCGTGTACGCGTAAAATAGTCGGAGGCAGTAAACCAACCATGAAGTAAAGGAACTCCCACAGGACGCCTTCGGCAAAGCGCGCATTACCCCTTCCTTACTTGTTTAATTCCGATTAATATCGTATTCTCTTTATTCAATTGGTTTGGATTGTTTGAATTTTCCTTCTACATGAACTAATCGGAAAAAAATACGAAATATCAGGATTTTTCCTTGTTGAATAATGGTATTATCTTTTAAACCTCCCTCCCTTTTTTGTCATTTGAGCAAGCATTCAGATATGGTGAACAATCAAGATATGGACGGTGGAATATTAAACTTACATTTTGTACTCTTTGCAAAACCAACTAATAATTAGACACTCACCATTATGTAACTTAGGTTAATCTAACGATCACCAGGCCTGAGACTGAGTAGAGCGCTATAGTAAAGAGAGGCATACGGCATATGACCTTACTTAACCAAGGTTAATCAAACCTAGGTATGAAGACCTAATCAAACCTATGCGGTCGTGAAATTGTTACTGCGTAATAAAAGATTCAACACCTGGCTAAAATTAAAAGTGTAAAAACAGCAACCATGCATACTTTAAATTTATAGTGTAACGTCCGAAACGGGTAGCACTGAGATATCTTAAATTGAGCTGCATTATTTTCTAGAAGAAGATAAAAAAACATCTAAAAAGATGGAAAGTCCTTTTTCTGCGGGTGGCCATTAGGTAAATTGTGTCGTGTAATGCACCGGGCTGTGGTACGCATTTTGTTAAGAGGTTTGCATTTCTTCTCAGGGCTAATGGTGCTGTTTGGAAAGCCGTAGCATTCGCCCTCCAGGACACCTTGCGGTCTCTAGCTATTCCGTCTCCAGAGTCACTTTACTGACTCTCCAGGAAACATTCCAAGTAACAGTGCCGTAAACAAAATGGACCAGTGAGGAGAAGGGTTAAAGTGACACACTTTAGTCCATGGAGAACACCAACCTGCCTGACCGAGCAGGGGTGTAGGTCGTCGAATTCTCCACCCTCGCTTGCCGCGTCTCTAATGCGAGTTGTAAAACTACCTTTGCTTAACTCGTCATCGTTTGCCGCCGAGATGTTTCTAGACATGTACCATACCAGGTTACAAAACGAACAAGAGGATATTCGTTCATCGATCAGTGTTACTACTCCGTGAATCTTAATGGTTACACTGAATCTCCTTTACTTCAAAAAGTCGAACAGCGTGAGCGAGGCTCAAGATACTCAAGTTAATGCAATCACCATGCTTATGCTGATTCTTGATGATGGCAGCCTGCTGCCGAGATCTTTTTCCACTTGAAATGAAATGCATTTGTTTCAATTTATCTTTACCCTTACTCGACAACACCTACTTGTGATTTTTGTTTGAAACTAGGTTGTCCTATTTAAGGCCTATTGAATGCAGTCTATAATTTTTCCAATTTAAAATACTTGCGAGCACTGCAGGATGAAAAAAAAATGCGATATGGAGAGAGCCGTTGTGTAACGACCAGTCTGGTTTGTGATGATGCCTTGTTTAAAGCGAGCAAATCATCCGCACGCATCGTAGGGCAATTTTATTTCCATGACAGGGCAAGTGGTAGCAACATACTTTTTTATAGCGAGCACAAAGAAACCATCCTAGACGTAGTTCGCAGCGTCGCGCGGCTATTTCAGGATTTCAAGTAGCTGCACCTATGCACCGTCGTTGTTATTACAGAAGGAGCGCCCGTTATTGCTTCGTAAGGTGTAACATTTTCAGAGCTCGTTATTCTAGAAATATAACGTGTTTCCTACTTGCTCGTAGCCTATTACGTTTGGCCTTTCACCCACTCCGACGTAATTAAGGTGGGAGGTATGTATTTTGGCGTGAAGTTACGTTATTAGTCTTGAATCGACCATCAACTTTAAACGTATGTTTCAAGACCTAGTGCGCTTGTCACTGTTCTCTTCACATAATTTCGAGTTAAATGGAACGTAAAGTTATGGCGTAAGGAATAGGATAAGAAAATTCCCTTTCTGAAAATCTATTCTTACCTTTTATCTGGTTATTGTACACAACTTTTGTAGAGATGACTCAGGAACATGTCTAGCAACATAGTAGTTAAAGCGTGCACTTCGCTTAACTTGTGGTCTTACCCGAGGTGAGTGTGAAAGAGAACCTCAAGAAGACGCGGTGGGTGCAGATTTTTAATCGGCGCGTGTGATACGGAGATCTTGGAACAATCTTCCTTTTTGGATGCTTTCGTTTTATTAAGGAACGTAGAGAACAGGTGGTACTTCTAAAAAAAATAATATTTGGACGAAGAAAATGGAGCAGATGAATATCAAAAGCAGCAGAAGAAAGAAATCACCCGAGAGAATGTCTAAGTGGAACGCCGAAAGAAAGGATAAGAGATAGTTCGTGGTTGGATAACTACCGCGCCTGAAATAAGAAATATCGCAAGATTCTTCTGCTCTCGGCAGAGGAGCACACCTTAAACTCTCTTTTATAAAGACTCAGGCAACAGCAGCCACAGAGTATTGCTCACGTGGAGGTAGCAGGTGAGGATCACCTAAGCAACGCAATCTCTTCTGCAGGCGCACAGGAATAATACAGGATTGGGCGCGACACAAGAGAGCCCGCAAGGAACTTTGTCATTAGTTAACACCTGCCCCTTAATTACTGTCACCAAAATTTGGAGCACAAACCCCAATCCACCAGCCCTTCCTCCTGGAAGGAAGCTTCATCGACGAACTCTGTTGTATGTCGCGAAATAATTGGACTGAGCCCCCTGTAGATGGTGCTGTCGTCTTGCATCAAACCTGAGATACGGTGGGATGTTACGGCTAGCAACATGACGAGTATTAATATCGAGTCTATGGACTGTTCTAACGACTCAAGCTACGTAAAGGGATGGTGCGACAAATGGTAGCTTTACATAATGGTGCTCATTAGTTTTGCCCCTCCTAGAGGTGAGCGGGGTGTCTTATTGGGTAAACTGCTCCGCACTTTGCCGGATTCTGCTCGGTTTGAGTTCCAGCGGTGGAAGTAGACGCGGTAAATCGTGGACTGACTGGTGCCGGCTCAAACTTTTCGGCGCAAACCTAAGCACAATAGCGTCGAAAAAAAGAAGAGCCTTCATTATTTACCGAATTGAAATCAGGTTTGTTGAGGAATGAAAGGTGGAGTTCAGTAAAGCGTTCCATTGTGTGGTTATTTTAGGTGAAGTACTGCTTTTAATCCACTCCTTTACTTCTGTGCATTTGTGCTCACTCTTTTTTATCTGGAAGTTGGTATTATCCCCTACCTTTCAAACATATAATTTCTGCTTACATTGAACTCTTTCCTTTCGGAAAACTCGAGGTAGTTCAGCCAAACTGGCGTTTATACCAACTTTACTGATTCTTGCACACTCCTTTGAGTCAACCTTTTCTCCAATTTACATTAGAGGCTTTCCGATCGAGTCTTTCAAACTCCAATGATTTTTCATTCATTCATCTTCCGGTTTTTCTTTTAAATTACCTTGCGGCGAGATCGAGTGCAATATGCTCAGATCAACCATGAGTGTTGACTCTTGTTCGACGTGCTACCTACCGGTAATTTAGCAACAGTGGTATCCAGACTCATCCGTGGCTGCGAACGTGCCGCTGTCTCTGGAACTCTTCCCCGTCGCTGATTGGTTGCCTCTGATGCTCAGCTCGGTGGCTCAACGGATACGATTAAAGACTTAACCCCAACTATTTAGTTAAGCTTCGGTTTGTTGTCACCTCCGCATTCTGCATGAACAGTCTAATGACTCAGCTATGACATTTTGTTCGTTGACATGTTTCGAGAACATAATTGATGCGGCCCTGATGTTTGTTGTCTCGTTTTGTAATTATCTCTTAATTACCTCCATGCTTTTTCTGTTTAGTTTACACTCGGTAATGACTCTTTCAGGACAAATGCAATACTGAATGGGTTGCACGCACTGTTGGTAGTTGTCTGTACTTAATTCTCCAAATGTTTCATGTGGTCATTTAGTTTAACGCCTTTACATGAAGGCGTTCACGACAGTACAATTTAGGTTTGCCATCTGCCTTGTGCTGTACGCTGTTGGGAGTAAAAGGGAAACAACATTTGTCAGACAATTGAACCTCTAACATCTGGTATGCAAGGAAACAGACTAAGTGTGACTCCCAACTTGAGTTGGAATTTATGGAAGAAAGACTCGAATAGGTGAGTCCTAACACGAGTAGGGATTTCATTTTGGCGTCCTCGCTGAAAATTTCTCTTAGTAAATCCTATTTACACAGGCATACATACGTATACAATCAAACAACATTGGTAAGTCCAAGAAAAAGCATCTAAAAACGGTGGTATGAATATAGCTTGCCTCGCCTTCCGTGCGCTCGCCCACAATTAGAGAAACAGCCGGATATGAGCTTAGGGGAAGGGTCGGAGAAACATGGTGGGTGGACGGGCCGCGGACGTCCCGTAGTGACCAAAGTTAGCTGGAACAGCTGTATTCTCGGGTCTATGGGCCTATGCTTTGTCCTGGCTAGTAGCTGATGGGTGTTGTGTGTTTGTTGAATCGTTATACGCCGTAGGAGTAAGGGACCTCTGGAGTAATGTCTCGGAAAGGTAAATGCTGAGTGCCTAGCTGGAAAGGGCTTGTCGCCTTTCCGTAGCCGTTGAGTAAATAGCATCCTCTATTAATGACCAGAGTCCCCGTAAAAGATTGCGTTCGTGTAGATCGACTTCTTCACGGAATGGAAGTAGTTAAGACTCTCAAATCGGAAGTAGTGGTCTGAACTGTCCTTTACATCTGCAGAAGTCATGAAATCCGTGTGTATCTCTGAATTAAATTTTGCGTTCTCCTCGTTTTATGTTTTCCCTTTGCATCACTGTACCGATTGTGAGATTAAATTGCATAGGTAGGGCAATATTTTCTTATGTTCATTCTAGAGAATGTAAAATCTTTTTTTATCGGTCATTCTTCAAACACTGTCTGAGATGTTGCAAATATTAATAAAATCAAGATCCTTCGTCATTTTTTTTAATTTTACTTTTTTAAAAAAGAGGAAACAGGTTTCTTTAACGGGACCCCCACTCTTACCTCGTAACTCTAAAATTTTGTTGGTGGTCTATCTATTCATAAATACTCAACCCAAATATTTTGACTGATTCTTTTAAATAAAAATTAACTTTCCTTGTTTCTTGGGCCCTGGTAACAATTGGGTTAAAATTAAGAGTGCGCCCAGATAGCATTTAGCCCTCTCCGCCCAGTCAGTGGCGTGTGCCTCGAAGATGGGTCGGCGAGATACGCACGGCGCTTATAATTATAAACACACGGTGCGGCGGCCAGCGAGGCGGTGGCGGTGCGGTGTGCCAGGTGACTCAGGCGGCAAGTCTCAGGTAGCAGGAACATTTCGTCAAACGTGTAACCAGCTGATGCGGTTGCGTCACGAGCCCTCCTGACTTTTTTCTCCTTTTGGGCGAGGCGAGCCAGAGGACAGGGAATCTGCCTCGTTGAATGGGTATGTTGACCTTGCACTTGCGTGAGCTCAATTAATTGGGGTACCGTTGCTGTTTTTCTGGTCTTCAACACGATGACCTTTGGTTTCTTATGAATGGATACCAGTACCGACAATGCACACCCAGAAAAAAAGTAACCATTAAAGGAGAGGATTCCTCTAAAATTGATGACGCATTTTTCTCTCAGAAATGGTCACCAAAATATTACTCTCGTTTGTGAGATTATTTCCGTTTGGAATGGCAGATCGAGAGTAAATCCCTCTAAACGAGAGTGTCCCTCTCAAAATGAGAATGTGAGGCAGTTACGTTTAGAGGAATATTCGATTTTCGTTTTGTCGTAAGAGGCAATACTTTCGTAAGGAGAGGGATGCTCTTAAATTGAGAGGAAATCACGAGAGGAATTTTGTTGGAGCATTTTCCTCTTCTTTTGAGACTACTTTTTTCTGAGTTCAGAAGGGGGTCTTATGGAATATTGGAACCTTTCTTTTTGTAGCCTTACTTATATCTTTTACTCTCTGAGTTAAAAAAAATAAAAAAAATCGTAGAACTTACGTATAGATACACTGTTAAAATAAAATCCTCGATTTTTCAAATCCGTTTATTGGAATTTTTATTCACTTTCCGCTTATGAAATTTCCAAATACCTTTCTTGTAAAGCTTCAACAAAGTTCAGTTTTGAAAATTATGTTTTTTTTTGAAAATTTACAAGAAATTATTTTGAAATTTCTAAACCGGGAAGTTGAATAAAACGGATTTGAAAATTCAAATATTTCGTTATAATAGTGTAAGCTTCAACATGATCTGTTTCATTATGAGTGCTTCGAAATCAAAGAAAATAGTAATGTTTTTTTCAGCGTGTGTATCTCGTGCCAAACTGCGAAAATGTAAAGAATTATATGCTTTATTTATTCCTTAGTTAACATGGCCTTTTTTGTGTTTTCCTCGGCGGCTTCTTTTGTTCGGAACGCCTCGTGTTTCCTTTGGAGTCTTCCCACCTCGTTTCCGTTCAATTAGTTTGATGTACTAGTAGTGTGCCTGTCCTCTTTTCGTTTTCGCCTCCCCTCCCTTCCTCGCTCCAGTTTGCTTTCGCTTTGGCAGCCCTTCGCCTCGCCCTTCTACTCTCTTCGAGATGTGCACTCAAAGTCGATCATCTTTGCTAGTTTTTATTAAAAGTTTGCTCCTTAGGAAAACTCTTCATCAACTTCCCAAACAAAAAATAATCTGACTTTATAACACAGTAAATTTGATGAATTACTCAATACATTTTCCCCTTATTAAAAAAAACCTATGAAAAAAAACTTAGAGTGGCAACAATCTGACTCCATAGCTAAACGCACTTGTGTGGGTGAGATCGGTTTTACTCTTTGCACGTATTCATGTTAGTTTTCGAGATAGGCGCATCCATGGCCGTATCAGCGAGGTTCCTCGTGGGACCATTTGGTTTAGTGTGGCTATTGATAGGTTTATCTCTATAATAAGCAAAATACATATCTGCTTTGTTGTCTGATCAAATACAGGTGTTTGGCTCACCTACTTGCAATCTCTTTAAAGGTTCCATTTTTTATCTCTTGTGCTTTATTATGGTCCAACCTTTCACATTTTGAGGACTAATTATATTTAATTGTGTAGCTTAGCCACTCTACGCTTCACTACACTAATGATTTGCTCGTCCGTCTTCACATGTGAAACCTCACTCTTCTTAGTGACAGGAGCTGCTGCTGAGAATTAAGCGTCTAAAGGATTGGTTACGAGAGGTCAAGTTGGTTTGAGGCTTATTTATCGCGCCTCACCTAGTTACAAAAAATACATTGCAGAAGGTGAAAAACTCGAACATGAAGATTTACCATAGAGCCTTTCATCAATTTTTTTCTAGTGTTCTTTTCATCATTGAATGTTCTGTGGAAGTTCACAGTCATGGCGTATTCAAACCTAGGGATTTTTTTGTAGAAAATTAAGTTGGTATTATCATTGATAATGACCTGGCTGACGCGAGGTCCTCCGCATTCAAATGCATTAGTGTTACCAACACAAATTCGACAAGAAATAAAAGTAGGAGTCACTAGGTTCCTATGCGATACGACTTAATAATCTTGACTGTACTATACGCTACTTTAACTCGTTTCTTATCCTAAACGACAAAAATCTTTCCTGTACTGTATTTGTGAATTACGTCAAAAACCACGGTGTCAACTTTGCCCAAATAATAATTTTAATCCTTTCCAAGGTGTTTTAGTTCCAAGTTTTCAGGTGAAATATAGTAAGCGTTTCACTTTATGAAGAATTTCGAAGCGGTATCTGGATTTTAATCGGTCACAGATCGTGGTTTTGCTAGTCATGTGTTCAGCGCGACCCCTTTTCCGAGGCGACGAATATTTCATCAACTTCCATGAAGACCTAAATTCGTCCTCCATCGCTGTTGACCCTCCCCTCTCGGAACGAGCCCTTCGAAGCCAAGGGAAGAAATTCAATGTCACACCTTGGAGAGTGGTGACGTGGTCTGCTGAGGTGGTACTTGACTTCACCCTCCAATCTTGGCTGAAGGTTACCTCCTTCCGCCCTTCCTTTCATTTCTAGCACCATGAAAAAACAAACAGGCGTGCCCGCCCGTAGAAGAGGTATGTTTCCAGTTGAAGATACCACACTCTTCTCTTGAATGGTGGAAGTTTCCTCTTGTGTTCCACCTTTCATCCCTAACAAATAGACGCAGTGACAGTAATCTGTAACGTAGGTTAACCCACTATCGCCCAGCGAGCCATTCAAACACAGAAAAAAATACGGGCTTTTTTCAGTTCAGTATATTGTCTCATTTCAAAA
>Ga0058701_10001390_pt1 | contig 17058 bp, 11 predicted proteins | sample AgamicOrMae_FD_97039 | JGI IMG/M metagenome (GOLD analysis project Ga0058701, IMG submission 97039) | Agave microbial communities from Guanajuato, Mexico - Or.Ma.e | ecosystem: Host-associated > Plants > Phyllosphere > Phylloplane/Leaf | place: Guanajuato, Mexico | collected 2012-06-04
ATAAAGGAGACTCATTGTCAGTTGCTGTGTGGGTTTGCTCAGCAAAGTTCGTGCTCACATATTCTCACCCTCCAGGCATCGTTTCGTCGTTGAAATTTTATTTGATGCTACGCTGAAGTGACTAGTCTAGCGTTAAAGTCTCCGCCTCTAACTTTTGACCCAGCAAACTTCAGTCACCCTGCCATTCCGATGATAGGCAACAAGCATACCACCGAACTCGTTGAGGTACCCATCGTGCACCAAAAGCATTCCATACTCATAACACGGTACTTACAAAGTCGCTAGAATGCCAAATTATGAGGGTAATTTAGTTCTTCATATCGCCAGCGAAACTTTAAGAAAATTTCTCAAAATAGTTTGACCATGAGAATGCACTTGAATTTCGACTTGAGGCGTACCTCCGAACTGTTTCATGATTCTAACTTTAACTAAAGTACTTTCAGTGATGGTGATTTTATGGGAAATCACTTAGGGTACCTACTTCTGGTTTAAGGTGGCCGGAGCACGAGGATGAAAAATCGAAATATTTTTTAATGCTAATTATGTGTTGTCTATGTGTTTGTCAATACAAAAACAAGGGAGTCGTTGATCTTTGTAAGTATTGAATAAAATGAATTTGAAAAAGGCCTACTTTTAGATTAGGCAATAGGCAGCCGCAAAACATTCGCGTGGTAAGGGTTGCCTATCGTGTCGGAAGTAAGGATACTGATTAACGCAAAAAATATCCCAGTACTGCGTTTCGTACTTGAAAATATTACTGTATAATGGAACACAGTAAATTTTTAAGGTTTCATTTCTTATTTCGCAATTCATCCTGGTCCACCCTTTCAATTCATCCACGACAAACCAATGTAATGTTAAGAGTAACCTTAATTAAATACATTGAACTTCCAATCCCTCTAGGTCCTTTTTTACGGCAAAGCAAATGTCGGGGGAGGGGGGGGGGCAAAACATTCTTCGGCCACTTCCCATCGGTTTGCGCCTATGACCCACGTAAACATCTTCCAACATCAAAATCGTTCTGTACGAATAATTCTGGCTGGCCTCATGTCTTGTCTCAAAAAGTGCTCGGCTCAAATTAAGGTGTCAAATGCAAAACGGTCGTTGCTGTCCCAAGCGAAAACCCCGTTTCAAAATAATCCATAGAGAGCGCACTCATGTTTAACGTTAGCTCACGGAAATTGAGTACCATATTTTGTCGGTTGCTCTCAACGTGAAATTCCTCTCTTCAGGAAGGCGGTGAAAAGGCTCTCGGGAAAATTCGTAAGCGCGGGACTACAAACTTAAAACTTTGTGATTGGCTGGTGATATAACTACAGTGCCCGACAGCGCATCGCCGGGCAAGGATCATATATCCACTTTTTCCCCGAAGTCGTCAGCTGCTTTTGGACTCTAAACGACAGAATTTTTTACTTACAGGGGTCATTATCTTTGAGTTTTAAGATTTGATATCCGTTATTTAATGTTTGAAGTTCTCTGGGAAGAACCGATTTTTAAACTGTCGCTCCCGAGATAACAGTATGCGGAAACAAAGATGGATGGTAAAACCCCTTCCATCTGTCTCATTTACCGGTGCTAATAGTGACAGTGCGTTGGCAATAATCCAGGATATGGGACTTGTAAGGACGAGACTTGCGTTACGTCACGTGTCAACCATGACACGGGGGTTTCCGAAAAGGGTCGTTTTTTGTTACCGAAGCAATCATTGAGTGAGAGCTGTGTTCGTGAGACCTAGCGGTATGTTTTAGATCTACAATCAAGAGGAAAATATAGGCCTATTTGTTATTTTCTTCAGAAAATAACGAATAAAAATTGTCTAGAGAAAATAACAAATACATTTAAATAAAATGCAAACAAACTTGCAACGTTATTTAAGATGATTAACTATTAATTACCTCATTGCTCTGATTCATACTTCACCGATTGTTTTCCGTTTTTTTCAGATTAAATCCATTTATTTATTTTTTTAAGAATTTCGAGGATAGAGGCGAAACGAACACTCTGAAAGGCACAGTGATGTCCATAAAAGACGGGCCAAACAAAATCTAGCGTTTTTTTGTTGTGTGTGTGTGAACTAATGTGTGTTTGTAGCATTGCCTAGGGAGGGCAGTGGGAGGGTGTGGAGGCAAGAGGAGGTGCCCGCCTTTCTCCCGGAACCTTCCCCGACCCACCCCACGCGCTGCTGCCATCACACATTAGTTTACGAAAAAAGTCACTAGATTTTGTTTGGCCCATTACTTATGGACATCACTATACAAGGGGTAAAAAATGTCCTTTAAGAGAAAGTGGGGGCTCCGTTTAGTCCTAGTCCAACTCTGAAACGCCAATCCCACAGGCGAACCTGTCAACGAAAGCGACCTATACTCATAGGATGGTGATGGTGTCCATCAGATTGCATTACTGTACAATCGCGGAAAAAGGTCGCTTGTCGCATCAAACGGGCTCGACCTATTCGTTAAGGGCTTTTGAGATCGGCTGTACGCCAACGGTATGACGGTTTCGTTGCCACCACAAAACGTCCGCAATCGAACTTACGTATCCTTCGGCGCTCGGTTCCGAGTAACTGAAGGGGTGCAATCAAGCGGTCAATTCAAACAGCACAGCAAACATGCCGGGGGGAGGAACAGTACACGTACACGATCAGCATGCAGGTGACTGAATAACGTAAATTACGTAAGTCCTGGACGACATTCGAATCACCAGGTGTTTTGGAATGAATTGTGAAAGAAAGGAGTGTGTCCTCCACCATGATGAATGGCCAATTTCAATCCACATAGCAAATAGACGTCTATCACAGTTCGGTATACAGAGTCTTCACTCTGAACTCTAAATTTCAGTTTGGATCCGGAATAACAGCCTAGTCTCCGATAAACCAGCTTAAGCTAACCTAACACCAAAATAAAGAAGTTACGGTGGCAAATAACAGCTCTTATTAACAGTTTCAAGAATTCGAAAGATTGATTAAAAACATTTTTATATCTCTTCAGAAGCTACTTCAAATTGGTTTATATTGGAGCTAGGTTAACGTAAGCTAACTCACCAAATAGGCTAAGCTAAGTTGAGCTAGGTTATTGGTAAATTTACGGCTCTGAACTTGAATGAGCTGTGAACGTCTATTTGCACAGCGATAATTTACGTGAGAATCGAAGGCGTTTCGTAATTTACGTTATTATGCAACAACTCTAAGAGTCGCACTACCAGGGAGAGAGGCTGGACAGCTGTCGAAGCCAGAATCGTCCGACGACGTACTGGTCCTTGCTTTGACCTTGGGCAGCGCTGCCATGGGCAATGGGCCGGCCTCGTCCTCGTCGTCCTCCTCAGAGCTGCTCTCCTCTTCCGACGACGTCGTCTCCGTCGAACCCGATTCGTCCGAATCGCTGTCATCACTGTCATCCGAATCCTCACTGCTGCTATCCAAGCCCAACGCCCGTCTCCTCTCTTTCTCCTCCTCCCTCTTCTTCTCCTGCTCCTTCTTCTCCAGGAGGGCCTGGTTATGGAGCCACCGATCTCGGAACTGTTTCCTAAACACAAAACAGTTCTGCTGCAGACGCAGCCTGTTGAGGGTAGCTATGTCCAGTGGTCCGTCGTTCTTGAGGAGAGACACCCCTGGGATCGCCCTCACCGCCCTGCGGCCCGGGTCAAGATCCGGTGCCTTTTGACCTTTGTCCTTCTTCCTTTTGCGGGATTTATTTTCCGATTTCTCTTCCGCTGTACCGATAGGAATTTCCAATGCGGCCTTCTTTACTTCAGGTTTAGGTTCGGGCATTTTCGTCTCCTCACTGAGTACAGGTGCCTCGACCTTTTCGTCAGCTTTCGGCGAATCTTTTTGATCAGATCCCACTGACTTTGTTTCCCCGTTGGCACGGGCTTTTTTCTCTGGCGACACCTTTTTGGCCGCCGGCTTTTTCTTTGGAGCCTCACTAACATCTGGGGCCGTTTTAACGGTTTCCTTTGTTGGCGTTGTAACTTGCTTTGTCGTTTCTTGAGGTACGATTTTATTTTCTTGTTTTGCGGCTGTTTTAGCCTTGGGAGGCGATGCTCCCTTTTGCTTTGCGTTTACGTTCACCGTTTTTTCTGGGGAGGCACCTGTTTTTGCAGAAACAGTTTTAGTCGGAGTGCTTGGCTCCGTTTCATTGGCAGCCTTCTCAGGAGAACCAAAGGTTTTTCCAGCCGCAGTTTTGACCGCGGTGCTCGGCTTTAAAGCAGCAGCTACAGACTTCTCAGGAGAAGCAGATTTTTTTTCAGTCACAGCTTTTCCTGCAGGGGTGGCTGTTTTATCAGCCACTGATTTTTCAGGAGAAACAGTTTTTTTAAGTGAACCTTTACTGGGAGTAATCGGTTCTGTTTTCGAAGTTTTGTCTTGAGCTGACGCAGGTGCTGTTTTAGTTGGAGTACCGCGTTGCTCTTTTCCCGCAGCATCCTTTGGTGAGACTGTTTCGTCTAACTTGCGATTTGCCGTACCTCCTGATGGCGAAGTCACTTCCTGCGCCTTCGCCGGAGCTTTAACTCCACTGACTGGCTGTTTTTGTTCATTTGCAACAACTTCTTTAGCAACTTCGGCTTCGTTGCGCTTTGCCTCAACTTCCGGAGGAACCTTTTCCTCTGGTGATTTAAGCGTAGGTTCTCCTGGAGTCGCTTTCTTCTCTTGGGGCGTTTTCAACTGTTGAAGAGAAACTCCTTTACCGAGGTCAGTTCCAAGCACCTTCAGTTGATGTTGAAGGCCTGTGGGAGTAGTTGGCGCGCTTCCCATTACCTTGGCACCTGGCGCTATGGGAACTGTCGGGGTCGATGGCGCGCTAGAGGCAACCTTTGCTTTGAGCACCGCTTTCGATGTCGGTGAGGATGGAAGCGACGTCGCTGATGCTGAGGCCCCTGAAGCTGCTTTCACAGGTTGCAATCCTGGCGAGGTTGCGGGACTCGCAGTAGACTTCACTACTTCAACCGTCAGGGGTGATTTCGCACCGTTGACCATTTTCGCTGTCGAGGACGTTGGAGTTGCAGGAGTAGAAACGCTGAAAGGAACTGCATTTGCCACGGGCAATGTGGGCGTCCCTGGAGTAGATAAACTTTTCTGGGCTGCTTTTGTCGCAGAAGGGAAAGGCGAGCCCACTGAGGGTACGGGCTTCGGAGCAGTTTTCGGGCCAGTCGCAGTGGGTGTTGCAGGAGTCGATGCACTCATTGGAACTGCGTTAGCTACTGAGACAGTGGGAGTTCCGGGGGTTGATACTGCTTTGGGCATGACCTTCGCCGCGGACAAAGTAGGTGTCCCGGGAGTGGTCGCAGCTACGGGTGTGGGTTTGTCTACCGTTTTTGCTAGTTGAAGGGTTTTCGGAGGGGCAGGTCTCTGTTTGCTTACGGCAGGAGAGACTTTCTTGGTTTCACTATGCGGATCAACCTTTTCGATAGGCTCCGCTTTCCCCAGCGTTTTGGCAGGGGACGTTCTAAGGACGCGCTTCTCGAACGGCTTAAGAACCTCTGCTTTGGGTAACACAGTCTTGTCCTCCGGCTCGTCCATTCTCACTGAATACCGAAACTTTCTCCGCGCTGCTTTGGGAGATTCGCACACTTCCACTTTCACATCGACTAACTTCAACGGGGCGGCCACTTTCACAGGTGACTTTACTTCTGGTTCAACGTCGTCCACACTAATTTCCCTAATTTGCTCGAGCGCGGGGATTTTCGACGCGGATGGTGATCGGTTTAGCGCGGCCGCTGGCAAGTGTAACGTTGCACTGATTTCACGGGAGCCTCGCCGGTGCACTGAAAGGTGGTGGCGCGGCAAAACGGGTGACGGCTGATCTTCCACGGGAGGTTCGCCGACGGACACGGCGGGTATGCTGGTCTTGTACGATATCCGAGTGGTTGAGGCTCGGCGGCCGTCAGATTCTGGAGCCAGTTCGTCTTCGATGAGCTCGTCTAGAATATGCTGCTCTTGTTCTTCGGCTTCGCTCGCCGCTGCGGCGGCGGCTGCGACCTCCGCCAGCGTGACGGCGTCCGTCTGGAGGCTGCTCCGGCGGCGCTGCGTTTTCTTGCGCTGGATGGGGTGCTGGGCGAGCCCCGCCTGCCAGCACGCGAAGCGCTCAGCTCGCCGCTGCTCTGCACGATCGTCCTCCTTGGGCCGCGGGGGCTCCTCCTCCACCATCTTGTCCCGGATGAGGAACTTCTCGACGAGTCGCTCCCCCGGTGTCTTCCCCTTCCGGCTGCGCCGCCGCTCCGCGTCCTTAGCAAACCGCGAAGCCATTAGCTAGCACACGAGAGCCGGACGATGGTCCGACACTAACTGTACGCCGATTAGATTATTTTGCACAATACGGTTGCGACAGGAGCAGCGGCGCGCGATTGGCTACCGCTGCTGCAACGACTATTGCAATGCATACCTTCCGATGCGAATGCAGGCGGACTGTGCCACGGTCCCTCCGAATTCCCATCGTCGGGGGAGGTGCCAGTCCCATGGCCCTTGGACTGCGGCCGCTGCGCCCCAGGTCCAGAGAGTCCAGGTCGATGGTGACAGGCCTCGAAGGCCAGTAACCGCCCACGCTGTGACCATGGCGGCACTCATACATTTATTTTTTCCAGGAAAATCTTAAAGTTTTAGATAAAAAGAGGAATGAAGATGAGCCTACCGGGTTGTTGAAGTGACTCCGCTTCGCAGTCCCATCCCCATGTAGGACGAGGGGTTTGATGAGATCGAGATAACAGCACCAGGTCCCCGGCTAAGGCCGGCGTTGATGAGGGCCGAAAGGGAACCGAGGCCGGAGGCCGACGGCGACGAGCCGTACGCCCCATACGCGCCGCCATAGGACGCGTATGGGCCGTACGGCCCATAGCTGCCGTAAGGATACAGCGGCGTCATGGACGTGTCACGGTCACGGATCGGAACTGAAGCTCATGGTACCGGTACCTGGCCTCGCGATCGTTTCGCACCGACTGGCCACTGGGCCGCCGTCGCGACGGTGCGCTCGCTGGGGCACTACGCCCCTCCCCCTGCTCCGCCCCGCCCCGCCCACCCCTCCCACACCCCCCTTGGCGCTCCGCACGCATCAGCCTGCCAAAAGGTTCTTGTTTTGAAAATAAAGCCGAGCGGGGATTTGAGCCTGGCCGAAGCCAGTACTTTCGTCGAAGACGGTCGAGCCAAGAGACAAGACAGGGGCGGTCAGCCGTATTCCACTCACTCACGCGCGAATATTGCCACACATATCTCACTCACTCGCACACTCACCGTCGCACTTGAGGCCCTGGCGGAACAGCCCGTAGAGCAGCGAGCCGCAGTGGTCGCAGAAGGTAGGGGACATGAAGTTGTGGCCCCGGAAGCGGTGAGGCACGTCAATCTTGAACCGCTCCCGCAGGTACTGCAACACATAGCACAGTGACTGCGTTTCGGACGATCAAAGCAACTCACTGGTATGGGTGGTAGCTAGGGCAGGTGTGCCGCGTGCCGTAGGCATCTCGCCGGCCGTTGACACTAGTTCAATGACCAGCGCCGGCCTACCGACAGCTCGGGGTACTTTCACTCGTCTACTTACAATGGTGCTCTCCGAGTCGCGCCCTGAGCCCGGGCACGTGCCCAGGAACTTGTCGTGGCACTTCTTGTGTACTGCCGTCTGGCAAGCTGAAACACACAAACTGCATTCAGGACTCTTGTGGAAAGTCCTCGGAGTGACTCATTCCATCTACTCACATTGACACTGGTAGCCCTGCTTCCCAAAGCCCCTGTGCAGAAAACAAAAAAGGCAGAAGCTTAGCATAGCGTCTTGCCCACATCAGAACCAGAGTCTACGAAAACTCACCACAGGAATTCTTTACAAAATGCGCAGAATGTCGGCTGGCGAAAAAACTTGGCGACAAAGCGATGTCCCTTGACCTCATGCACTTTGTGGTGTCGTATCGCTCCACGCCGTCCTTGTATAGCTCTCCGTCCAACTCCGGCATCCTCCCCGTCCGCCACTCCAGGCAGGAGACGCGCTCGAGAACCATAACGAATATCGTCGTCGCCTGCGGCAAAGGAGAAGACGCTGCTAAGTCGATACGCCGGCAATACACCCCTTTCCTTGGCGATACTCAGAGATCGCCTGCGGATACTCTTGGCTGGTGAACACCCAAAAGGTGGCTAACAGCAGCAATGCGTTATTGCGATAACATACCATTGTGTGTAGTGGCTTGCAGCCAATGGCTTCCGCAAAGTTGCTGCTGCCAAACGCACCGCTGTCAATCAAAGGGTCAGTCAAATGGGTTTACTCACCGGTCAGGTTATCCGGTGGCCTTTGAGGGCGTGGCGGCAGCGGAAGGGGAGGCGGCGGCTGCGGGAGGGGCTGTTGCAGCAGAAGCTGGGGCAGCTGATACGAACGCTGTCTGACCTGCACATAGATTCGCTCTAATATGGAAAAAGAATTGGGCGGAATAGAGAAAGAAAGAGCGGGTCGGGCCGGGCGGTTAGCCGCCTAAAATAGGCGGCGCGCTTAGAGGCGGTATGCGCTCAGCTGTTCTATTCCTGGACGCCCCGCACCGCACCGCACGTGCGTCGAGTCGAATCGAATCGCGTTGGGCGAGCCGGCAGAGAGAGAAGACGAGGGGAGCTCACCTCATGGTAGCGGGCGCGTTCGCGGGCGGCGTGGCGGCGCTGCGGGGCCGCGCCACTGCTACTGCTGCTGCTGCCACCGCCGCTTCGCTTCCTCGGCCCCCCCGTGAACATCATCTTGGCGCCGATACCGTCATCACACCGCACTCGCGCACTGCAACTCGGCGCCTCCGCCCGGCACTGGCGCTGCCCACTGGCGCTGGCTCGCTTCGCTACCGGTTCCGCGGGCCCGTCTCCGCCTGCCCGGCCCGGCGCACACCAGCCGGCTGCCGCCGGCACAGGCTGCCGCCGGCACAGAGGCGGTGGCGCGCACCGCGTCGCGGGCCGCTACACGCAAGCGCCCCCTAACGGCCGCATTCGAACGCTCCCATCTCGCCTTCTGCAATAAAACAAGAACCGTGAGTTTCCCTGACGTTTCATCCAAAAACTGAGATATCCACACACTGCTAAGTGTCTTTCTTGTGGTCGAACACTTAAACTGAAGACATGTAGTAAGCTGTGATAAAGGTGGTTTTAACTTCAGAACGTCTTTGTTGTACCGGTATTAATTGCATAATTGTATGCCAAAGTGGAGAAGTGTGTGGGAAGAAAATATATGGTGAACCTTTTCAATATCCTCAAGAGAAAGTTGACGAAGGCACAGACAGGCATGCCGTCTGCGTGTGTTTTGATTGCCCCCAAGAAATACTACCCTCCTCTACACTTATCAACACGAAAGATACAAAAAGACGATGTTTTACCACGAAAAATCAATTTGTTGATGTAAAACAAGTATAGTTTTATTTATAATTAATCGATGGTTACGGTGAAAAAAAGTTGTGGTTCTCTATGCTTTCTTTTCTACTAGACATGTTGGGCGAGGCCTCTCCTCACACAAAGGCTCCTCTTTCATTTGCTCGGCACTGATGACGCGCCTGCGTTGCTGTGTGCCACTAAACCCCCCTTTTTATTGCGAGATAATGGTGGCTGTCGCATGCTATCAAAATTAAGAGCTAAACAAACGACACCCGTTCCTATATCGTGAAAATATCCAATCTAAATCTTTTCAGAAATAAAAATCTTTCCACACCTATCTTTCAAGGTCAGTCAGACATAAACAACCCTACAAAAATGTAATTATTAAAGTGATGACATACCAAGATTTTATTATTTAAATCCCTTTGATAATTGAAATGATGAGTGACTGAAGAAAAGGGTCCTCTCCCCACCGCACCCCACCACTTCGGCGCCACATATATAGGTCAAATAAGTCGAGTTGATGGAAGGCGTCCGAGGCAAGTGATCTCCGCACCACAAAAAAAAAACGAAAAAAATACACTTTAAAATTTGTCGAAGACACAAGTGTCACTAAACGCCTATATACTTAATTTACATCCAAACGCTTTACTTTGAACCTAAACACTTAATTTTAATATTTATTTGACACAAAAACCTTAGATCGTGAAATGGGATGGTCAAGTTGTAAAATGTGTCATCGACGAAAAACTTGAAATGCAAGGCTTGTTTGTAACCTGTCAGACGCTTGGAAGATGCTGTGTCATTCGTAAGAGCAGCCCAAATCCTCCTCCTGAGTCGAGCCGAAAAAGGCATAAGGTACAGCCTAACCTAGGTTAACCGAACTCAACGGTCGTCAAACCTGGTACCGCTCAATTACTGCCGCCAAAACGTCGTAAACACCGGTAACTGACGACCTCACCCATGTTACAACTGAACAACAAGGTACAATCATTCTTTGCTTACCTGCAGTTCATTAACGGCCGGAGCGGCTACATTCTTGGCTGTGTTTTTCCTCGGGACCACTCGGGACCTAGTGTTCCATGTTACCAGGCCACACGCGAGAGAGAGAGACAGATCAAAACATTCCACTTCCCGCGCACGATTTCATTTATACGCGTCGATTCTTCTTTTTCCACCTTTCCAGTATATTGACAGTCGAAACAGGACAATACCTTTTCGTGCTGGCTTCAGGCAAAACCATAACTGGTTAAGTGGTGGTTTTAGCAGGAACCAAAACAAAGTCGTTCTTGAACAGATACTTCGGAAAGGGGAAATGGAGGGGGAAGAATCTTCGCGTGGGGCTGGAGTGGGAGGCGGCGCGGCGGGTGCCACAACCGAATTCCTGCAGATAAAGCATAAAAATACTTCTGCTCATGGGATATTTGACTAGAGCGAGCCAGTATTTAAGAACCTGACCACGAAGTATTTTGTTACGAAGGATAATCGAGATGTCGACGAAAGGGTCTTACAAAGAGGAGACTTGCAGGAAAAAGGCTAAATGTCGCAGGAGTGCCCGCTAACACGTTTTTCCATTAGGCAAAATAATTTAAATTAGGCAGTGTTGATTTTATAACTAGACATTCTAACTTTGAACCTATCTGATACGATTTTTACGAATGTGGTTAAAAAATATCGCTTATTTTCAAAGTGGGTTACTTATTGTTCAGCCTAGAATATCTACAGTGTGCCCCTACGGAGATCGACATAGGCACAACGCATGACACGGCTGTATTCATGTTGCCTACTGTCAATCGCTGGCCTTTATTACTTCCATGTCCCATGGAAGTGTTGGCATCGTGCAAAAAATCGATTTCGAAATAAGACCGGCTTTGGGATGTACTACAACCTTCAAAACGTCGAGAAAAAGTGTTTTTGAACAATCCGTCTGTGTATCTGTTCTTTGTTTTGTGCGGAGCAAGGTATCAAAGGCTCGATATTGATATTTTTATTTTTAAAATACTTTTTTTTTAATAAAAGAGAAATACTGGTATTCACTGCATCTGCAGGCAGAGTCGCATATTTTTGTCAGCTAATATTTTTTGAGGTGGAACACAATGTGGGAAATCCAACCTCGCCACTTTGCAGCGAAATACGTCATCCGTTATTTTGTCTTAATTCTCGAAATCAGACATCTGAGCGACCGCAGAATTGCAAAGTCGTCAAAGAACCTTCAATCAGGCTCGCTGGCCGCGGTTAACTTGCCGGCTGACCTCCCACACCGCAAGCCAGTTACACAGTTTGTTGGTTACCGGTCGACAGATTTACTTCCGCCGCACCCAACAATTTATTTTCTTAAGCGGATTCCTTTTTCTTCTTATTCGACGTGTCTTTAGGCTTGTATATAACCTATCAGACGATTGATGCTGCGTCATTCGTAAGACCAGCCCAATTCTTCCTCCTGAGTCGAGCCGAGCGAGGCACAGCCTAACCTAGGTTAACCGAACTCAACGGTCGTCAAGCCTGGCACCGTTTAATTACCGCCGCCGAAAAATAAGCGGTAAATGGCATGGCAGCATGCGAGTAGAGCGGTATCGAAGCGAGGCACAAGTCACGAGTCGAGAAGAAAATTTGGTGTTCTCTCATATCCCCGATTTCTAAATTGGCAGCAAACACTCCCCGATTCCTCTAAAGAAATTTCACTAATCTTCAAGCGAGATTCACTCGCGAATGGGTCAAAGTTGTCGGAGCATCAACCCGACGAATATCAACCAAAGCTGGGTGGTTCTCACTGTATGCACGAATGATTTCGATGAAAAACAAGTAACTACAATTATTAAACCATTTACACATTTCATTTTATTGTACAACTTGAAATTACACTTGATTCAGGTTCACACTCTCATCTCACAAAATAGCAGTAGAAACAGGGGCAAATAAGAACGACGGACCTGCGTCAGAAAAAAAAAATCGTTCCGCAAGCTTTTAATAACAAATTAAGAAAAGGGAATATTCAGAACGATAGAATTGATGGTTCACGCGGTGTAAGATCGATGCCTCCAAGTTTTGGCCGGATAAACTTTTGTGATGAGGTCGAGAAATTTCGCAGGCTGAACGCCCAACGCCCTCGCAGTCAAAAGCCCTTGGTCTACACGCTGCTCCCCATTCATGCACAAGTTTCTTCCTTCTTTTCTGACTCAGTATCGTCTGCAAACAACAGAAAAGAAATATGTCATCACACGAAAAAGTCGTTTCTAACAAACGTCATGCCCAGTTGATAAGAACAAAAAGTAAAGATATCCATGCAGATCGCGACAAAAAGTTCGCTGTATTATATATAATATATGTCCAAGTAAAAGTGATCGGTTCTTTAAATCCCGATCATCGTTAGACAGAACCAATGTTCTTTATCTGTTGTCACCTGCGACATTAAAAAGGCCTCCATATTCTAGATGAAAGAGCTCATCTTCCTCTTGAGACAAAAGTGGAGAGAAAGCTTAAAGCATCTGTTTTAGAGTAGCGGAAATGAGTGCTCACCTGTTGCATAGTTTTTTCCTCCCGAGTCGGTTGCCTCTCTGCTGGAATCGTTGGCAGTTGCATCACTAAATTCGGTGGCGGTGGCGGAATTCGTTGCGTCCGCCGCCATTTTTTTCGCTGGCTGTGCTTCCTGCCAGCTGTTACTTGATTGGGGCTCCGGGCCGGTGACCGTTTCCGAGAGTGAAGCGCTTTCGCTTCCGGCGCCCGTTGTCCGCAGCGTCGTTACACGCGCGTCCATACAATTAAAAAGTGCGTCCGCATCTTTTGGACTTGCCTGCCAGACAAAGGCACTTTTTTAACTTTCTTTTGCAAGTTTTTTTTCCGAATAAAAAGCGAGTTGATTTCCGATTGATGCGATTTCCAAACTTCAAATAGCTCGTTGAAACGGGGAACCTTATTTTTCAGGGTCGCCTCAGTGCCGGAAATCGGGGATACGATATAGTCACAGATATATTTTCGTGTCAAATATAACAATGCGAAGAAAGTTGTTGGGGTGCTTCTGGTAGATTTTCCCCAGAGAAATATTAGTGAGCGATTTTTTATAATGGTTTGCAATCATTGTCTGTGTTTGAAGATGTTTTCCCCCGTAAAGAGAACAGCAAAACAAGATGAAACAACAGTTTTCAACGATTTTTAGCTGCTTTCCAGACAACATTTGGATGAAATCCGAAGGATAACAGACACGGAAAAGAGATGACATTGGCCAGGCATTGGGAACCTAACACAGGGGAATGCTGTGTCAGTCATGCTTGACGTCATATTCATAAAAAAAAACAACAGAAACATTTCTGAGCATAAATCGCCTGAAAATGCCCTAATTGCACTTCAGTGTTTCCTAGCGTAAACATAAGATTTTGTTGAGTTAACTGATGCCATTCCGAAATATCTGCATTGAGGAATGTTGGACATGGGTGGGAATGCTCACATAAAAGGTGACACCCGTCATGAGACGAACGTCTCATGCACCAGTTTTGACTTCCGAGTGTTTGCCGCGTTGTTCAAAAGTTTTGGGAAGCAGGAGTGGAAGTCCTAAGCCCAAAGAAAATGGTACCATCGACGAAAAATCTGTGGACTCACCATAACTAAAAATACCAGTATTTCTCCGCTGCTATCCTGGGCTGTGAGGCGAACGCTTTTCGTGCTCACCTTTTCCACCACCATCCCCGCCCATAACTGCAAACAAAGACGTGAGTTAAATGACCCACTTTCGACTGCAACCACTTAGGAACGCATCACATTTGTATGGCACACTTATACACATCAAGAGGCTTTGGTACTGCTATCATTGGCAAAAGTATTGCTCCCTCTCATATGTTTAAACCTCTCTAACTTGAAAACGGGAAGAGATAGGACAAAAAAGCATTCTTTTAAGGTGGTTCCAGAGATGCATACTAGTCAAATTCATTTTAAAAAATCCAAAAACCTTCATAAAAACCTAAAAATTTGGGAAATTATCACGTTTGGCGAGCAGTCATTTAAGTTGTTCTTCATAAGTCTTGAAGTTTAACAGCAAGGTGCATTTTGAATTATGAATTTTCATTCCGTTGCTGATTTGACTCATATTTCATGAAAACGGTGTTGTTTTCGAGCTGCTTTAAAATAATTAAACGGTAGATAATCTACCGTAGATTATCGGCAAACTTGACCAGATTGTTCCTCCTATTCCTATCTTCACGTGAAAGGTAGTTTTTTTTCCCCTTCATCTAAGTCAGACGTTAAAAATCAAAATTTAACTTATTATCGGCCATTTTTCTAAACTCCCATAATAGCCAATGCATTTCCCACCAAATTAGCGATTAAATACCGTGAAAACGGGACGGTCAATCGTTTTCTTACTTCGCTATACGATCGGTACACTTATTCTGAACCTTGTGAAAATTTCAAATCTTCATCTAATTTCAGCTTACCACGCTGGAAGCACCTCAAGACGATAGATAGAGCAAATATCTTTCGAATCCATTCCGTACTCTTTTCGGACGTTTGAAAAAATGGGATGGAGCAATACCTTTGCCATTGATGGTACAAGGGTCCTCCCAAACGGAAGATCTTTACTGAGTTAGAAGTTAGGTAACAAGGGTGAGGCTTACCTTTGTATTTAGAACAACCCTGAGACTTCCGGTAGCTCTCATGATAACTCTTGACTGCCTTCTTCCGTTTCCGATATCCTTGTCATTTAATCTCAGGTTCCCCCGGCCTCTCTCCACCCACGACGACTTGCTTTTATCGTACGCGAACAATTTGCAGTTAATCTGCGAACAAGGAGCACAGATGCTTGCAGGCAGGCCTCCTTTAAGTATGAGAGATGGGAACCTCCCGCTCTTCCCTGCGGTTCGTCCTTCTCGCTTCCTCACCTGTAAGATATTGACTTCATCTTCCTCCCCCGTGACGACGACCACTTCCTCGTATTTCCTCTTGACGGCGCGGGCTTCCTCGTATTCCCGCGCCGCTTCGCTAAGCGACTTGTTAGGCCTTTCGCTGCCCGATTCGCTACCACTATCCTGCAATTCAAACATGTCAACACTTACGTCAGCATTTAAAATGGGGAAGAATATGAAATTTTAAAAACTGATAAGAACATTGTCATTAAGGCGGTAGTAGCGACCTTGTTCGAGTGATCAGATTCGCTTAAAATTTCTGTGGCATCCTTTTTAGGGCACGCCGAATCCATTTTTCACAAGAAAACCCACTGTCACCGAGCTCAATTTTGAAATAAACACGATTGAATTATGCATTGTTCTTATGGGAAAACGCACTTTCTCTCTTTTGTTTCTGTGATTTTTGTTAGGTTTACACAATGTTTGAGTGATCAGAATTTCCTTGAAAACAAAACCTAAGCTCTTTTCGAGGATGACATACAGAAAAAATAAAATGTGGGTGCCACCGATCAAATAACGACAATAACTAGCTTTAAAAAGCTTGTTTTTAGCCAAATTTTCGTAAAATAAGCGTTAAGCGTGTTTTTGAGAATCGAGACCTCCTCCGCGAGCAAGACAGGGTGAACTTTTAGGACTTGAAATGATAACATAGACCCTTCGTAACACACACAAAAATTTCCACGAGTTTTGGAGCGACATTTTTTTAACCGTCCCGCGGATCGGTCCGGACGCGAGTCTACGACCTTAAAAAGAGCTCAGAAAATAATGAAGAACCCCACAAACCGCACAACGACACGATCAACCGATCGCTAAAAAATTGACGTTGAATTTGCCTGTGACGTCACAACTCATACCAAATTCGTATGAGGTCACTGGCGACTTCGACCTCGATTTTCTAGCGATCGGATGATCGAATAGCTGCGCGGTTTGTGGGGTTCTTCATTGTTTTCTGTGCTCTTTTAAGTGAAAGTGTTTTTAAAAATTCGTATTCCCCCCGAGGAATTTAGTCCAAATGCGTTGGAAAAAAAATATTTCTTGGTGAAAAAAATCGTTCGGCCGATTTTGTTCAAGCTGCACTTAACACAGGAAACCCGGTTGAAGGGTTCTGTTGTGGTTCAATATTAGAGGATCACGCAATTTCCAGGTGCGCAACCACCTTCAAACTAAACGGGAGCCCCAGTGAAACTTACGTTGTTCTTATCAGCGTGCTCTCTTTTCAAAACGGAGGTAAAAAGGTTTTCTGTAGTCCCATTACTGGTGCTCGCAACACAGCCATTCTGCAAAATCAATGCAAATAAACAATTACAATAAAATTTTTTAATTAATACTAAAACTTCTGTTCTGGATTAATTTGGTACGAGGAAAAAAAATGAAAGCAACTTGGAAGGTACGTAAGATAACACAAAACTGTTCCAGATGATGCCATCTTTTACGCAAGTTTCAAAATTGCGCTCTCGTCGCGATCGAAGAGTAAAAAAGCTACATCTGCGAAAGATACTCTGTTGAAGAACTCACATTTGAAGAATCCATCGTTTCTTTCGGTTTTTCCGATCCACTTTCACTTGGAGTTTCCTGCGAAAGAAATATAATCTAAGAAAAGGTAATGACTACATGTTGAGTTTCTTTCGCAGCAGCAATTCCACAATCGAGAGAACCAACAAAGATTTCAACTCAGTAAATCCGTTTTCAGGCGTGCTTGGTAATATTTTTTTAAAATGAAATTATAAACACTTCAAAACGAAATTGCACAAATTACGAGTGAGGTTACATCTCGTATTGAATGCATTAGCACTGCCAACACACATTTCAAAATACAGTAAAGTCTCGTTTATACGTTTTCCAAAGGGAACGAGGAAA
>Ga0058701_10001391_pt1 | contig 17050 bp, 4 predicted proteins | sample AgamicOrMae_FD_97039 | JGI IMG/M metagenome (GOLD analysis project Ga0058701, IMG submission 97039) | Agave microbial communities from Guanajuato, Mexico - Or.Ma.e | ecosystem: Host-associated > Plants > Phyllosphere > Phylloplane/Leaf | place: Guanajuato, Mexico | collected 2012-06-04
GGCGCCGCAACTGGACGGTTTAGAAAACGAGTTTGCGAACTGTACGGTTTAGAAAACGCAAATCGGAACTGGACGCTTAATGCTTGTAGCCCCCGAATAGCACACCTTATACGTCTTAACAAATCAGAATCTCACATCTCATAAGTATACATTTTGATTTGCTTGCGGATGTGTGCTTCCGTCATACTCTATATTGCATTACACCCTGTTTGTGGCGAATTCCGTTTGGCGAGTGCCATTGGAATCGCGAACCTTGCTTCTGCACTGCCTGAATATACTTGGCTTGGTATAGAGAGAAGGCCTTGTCTCAGAACGTGGCTCCACTTGAGGTCCTCATACAATACTTATTCAAGGTTTTTCTTTTCCGAGAGGTTATCTGGAAACGCACCGTAAAAATCCTTGCAGATCAATGCATTTTTTCGTGTTCTTACATGCGAATCTTAAAGAGAAAACGAATCCAGAAAAGGCCCAACTACTATCGTAACAGAGTGTACTTATTTGTGTTTCCGAATTAAGAATCGCTATTTCTGACCATTTCACCCCAAGCTAAGGCAACTGGACTGCATGCGTAGACCTACTTAAAAAAATATCCAAAACTTTCATACCAATTCCGTTGATATAAGAGAGATTTTATGGTTTGGAACTATTTTACCCTTGACCTCATCCCTGTTGTCTATTAAATTCTCATCATCTTTCGTGACACTTTGTAAAATAAATTAAAAATATCACTTATTTACCAAACAGAGCACAATCTCAAAGTCTCCGAATTATATATATTTTTTTAATATCCATAAATCAAAATTTTATAGAATGACAGACTCACTCCAAATACATTATTTTTATCCATAGTTCTCCAAATTTAACTGGCATGATATCTTAAAAAAATAAAAATAAAAAATAAATAAAACGTATGCTGGATTGAAACGGGTTGATTCCAAGGAATTTTCATTGTATTCAATAACAATCCCAAAACGGTTTCCTCTTTAGGCATAGCACAGCGTGTGTTGTCCAGTTGGGATTGGGTCGGGTCACCGCAGTTATGCCCTACAGGCTGACAACATGGCCTTGGTCCAGAGCCAAAAATAGGGAAAACGTATCGGCCCTGCATCGTGTACAAAGTATAAGGGGAAATATAGACAGCAAAGAGGGCAGGGAAAATCCGCGCTTTATAGGTACTATATCTAAATCTTATTTGTCAATATCATAAATCAAAAAGACTATGGTATGTGATTGCTTACCAAGCTGTTCTGAAGCAATTTGCGAGGCTGCTCAGTCTGTTCATCTTGATGACAACCAAAGGCAGTATCCTTGGTGGCTTGTGAGGCGCCGTGACCACGACGTTCGTCGCAGCGAGACAACTCTGCAACAAACCAAAGCACTAAATAATTTATTTCAAAGAATGTATCCGAAAGAAGACAAGCATATTCGTTCATTGGATTTGGGTAGGGTTGCTGGTTTTTACGTGAAGCTACGTTTTGTAAGGTTAGATCTGACAAAATTTAGTGTATTTATTATAATTTAGTGTATAATATATTATAATTTAGCGAGTAAGATTATGTTTACTTAGGATGGGATTAGTGACTTCACGCTGGATAACGTTATCACAGGTAGGGTTAAGTTGTGATGAGATGAGTCAGATCAGGCTAAAGCCAGTTATGATAAATTGAGTAAAGTTCGATATACCTCCATGCAGAAAGGTCATAACTGAAAAACCCAGTGCTGCAAGGTCACAACTGAGAAACCCAGTGCTGTAAGGTCCTCACTTTCAGGCTGGAAGTTTTCGTGCTTTTAGAACTATAATTTCTACGTCTACGGGCTAATTTCGGTGTATAATTCATGTTGGGACCCTCTTTTGATATGAAGTTTGTACTTGGTAGAAAAAATGCGGGAATATGTATCCATGAGCGTAGAATTCAGAATTCTAAAAGCGCTAAAATTTTCAGGTGGAAAGTTATGATCTTACAACACTGAGTTCCTCAGTTATGACCTCAGCACTGGGTTTTTCAGTTGTGACCTTCATGCATGGAATTATCGAGTTTGGCTTGGTTAGGTTAAAATGGTTAAAAAAAGGGGTGGTCTCGGTAGGATTAAGTTCTTTAGAGAAGGGATTTCGCAAGGTCAGGTCATGTGGGGTTGGGTGATGTAAGGTTAGGTTGTGTACGGTTAGCAGTTATGTAAGGTTAGGAGTTTAGACGTTAGGTTATGTAGGGTTGGGTTTGGCAGGCATTGGTTTATAGGAGTTGTTAATTAGAGGTTCATCTGGTAGAGTCACATTAGATACGGCTAAGTTGGGTAGGGTAGTGATAAGTGTGAAAGGGTTAGATCATCTTAAATAAATCAAGACGGCAGTAGTGAAGACAGGCGCATGAGCAGATTGGACGAATGCAACTGCAAACCACCGTCACCTCGTTGACATTTTCCGAGGTATGCTTCAAACAAAGCAGGATGATCCAGAGGCAGCGGCCCAGCAAAATCAGGGGTTCATCTTTGAGCTAGTTAGGATAAGCAAACACAACTACCAACTACCTGTTACCCATCAAGAAGGGCAAATCGGGCCACCTTGATCGGGTCATAGGATCGGACCACCGAGCTGAAAGTGAAATTTTGATGAATAATTCATAGATTACTCAGGAGAGGGCAGCACGAGTCAAGACCGTCACGGATGAGGGCCGGCTTGGCGAGCGAGCGGGGCACCGCCTAAGCGCCTGCCTGTAGGCGCCTGCCTGTAGGCGCCTGCCTGTAGGCGCCTGCCTGTAGGCGCCTGCCTGTAGGCGCCTGCCTGTAGGCGCCTGCCTGTAGGCGCCGGTGGACGCCTGGCGCCTGCTCCGCATCCACCGCACGACGGTGAATTATTCATTTTCGAGTTGCGTTGCAGGACCGTCACACAAAAGGCTATGGTCCGAAGCCTCAACTATTGGTTCACCTGAGCTCCAGGTGCCTAAACAAATAGGCATGCGAAATGAAAGTTGGACGCGTTATCTGAGGAAAGTGGGGACCCGTTGAAGAGGCTACAGTGTCTGTTTCAAACAACATTGTTACCAAATTTTCGTCTCAGGGGACCAAATATCTGGTTGCCACCGCCATAAAAATGTCATTGCTATTCGAAAAAAAAAATCGGCACCTCCATGGAGGAATCGACCAGTTCTTAAATCTGTTTTAGAAAAATGTTCAAAATGATTTTTTTTGTTGTGAATTCCTCTTTTGAAATAAAGGACAAGGACGGAACATTTTCCCTGGTCATGAATTCTTATTTGAATCACACTCGAAAAACAATCAAATGGTAAGAGCTGAAAAGGGGGACTTTGCGCGCTCTCGAAACTGATCTGCTTTAAAACTTGGCTTTTGGAACCGGTCGAGTCTACCATGGATGTGCTAATTTAGTACATAGGTAAGTATTTATAAATATTTTTTTATATAAAAAGTAATAAAAAATATGAAAAAATTGTTTATATATCAACAGAGAATATACCCGATATCAATGATGTTCGTTGCTCCAACTAAGTCCGTCTACCTGAAGTCTGCACTTCCTCCTCCTTTTTTGTGTCTTGACTTCCTTAGCAAAGTCGGAGTGACAGCGAGGAACGAGGTACACAATTTAAACGTAACCTCGTCACAAGAAATGTTTTGATGTTGCTTGCTTTTCGACGGCAAAAGCGGCACCAGGCTTGGAAATTACTCTTATGTTGAGTCAACCTTGGTCAAGATGGTACGAGTGGAACGTACTTCTTTTAAGATGAATATTTAAAATTTGCAAAAAATGTTATGATTACTTTGGGTGTTCAGAAGTCTTTCCAATGAAATTTAATTAAATGAAAGTCTATAAAATTACACTTTATAGTTCGGGGCGTCATTCATCCCAAACAGTGTTGCGGACCTTACTCATCAACTCTTTTGCGTAACAAAGTCCTTTTTTTTACATAACAAAGATTAAACTTGAAATTATTGACACGCAACATTTTTTTTTTGTTATTTATAGTCGCTGTGGAACGGCGAGAAAAAGTAAGTTCATATTGACAACAAAGCAGTTACTTTAAATTGAGAAGTTACATGAAACAATGCTACATCAAAAATAGAAACACACACAAGCCAAACCTACTTTCATTCGGTCTTGAACATCCGTGTGGACACCTACCTCTATTGAGCTTCTTCAACAGGATTCAGCTCAGATCGAAGGACGCACAAAAGTTATGCTATCAATCAGCATCGGCAACGGCACAATTGCTTCGTGCGAATAAGTGGCGCGACTTTACATGTCGACGACCTTCCGCCGCTCTGCAGCCCACCTCCTATGCGTTGGTCGCATTCCTACAGAAGCTTTGCGAGTTGCGAGAGAGTCGCGGACTTCTTTTGTTATCTCTCGGTGCTATTTGAAACTAACGGCGAGTTTTACTGCTTCCCCGAGGATCCCGCCAATAACAATTTATGCCACCAAAGATGTAACTCATGTGGGCGGGCGGGTCAGCGGCGGTATGTTTATCCTTCCGATGCTCGGGTCCATAACCTCATCCACCTCTCCGTACACCACACAAAAACTATTGTTGCAATTACTCCTACGATTTCTCAGAATCACTCCTAGTTTCTATCTTTGTCTTTGACATAATGCACATTATTAGCAATTTAATAGGAGTGAATGAGGAAAACTGTACAAAGTTTTGTAAAATACTATTATTTACATGATTGAGTCCAGGCTTTTGGCAATTCAGGTCACTTTTTTGTACAAATAAAAATTACTATAGGTGGAATAATTAGTTGCAGTGGCTTGATAAACGGTTATAACGAGTTAAGAGTAAACAATTTTTTTTAAGACTATACATCATGAAAACCATTCTCACGAATTGCTAGTACAAAATGTATACGATTTCCGTGGCAGTTTAGAAATGATTGACACTATTTTAGCAGCCTTGAAACTGAAATATGCCAGTAGATACTAACATAAATTGAAGTCTAACTATCGACATGCTTGATTAGAATGTAGATATATCACCAGTTTTGATGTAATATCGCTCACTTTTATGCAAACGGTTTGAGTTGCGAATTCCTCAAGAAAGAGAAAGAAATAATCGATCGAAATCACTCTTACGCACTCCTCCGACACCTCAACGTTTCACGATATGCCGTTCATGGTAGGCCTCCTTTCACTGCATTTTTCTCTCATTGTTTGTTTAAATTTCGCTAGTTTAAAGCAACTAATGCCGAGGTCGCTGCGATATCTGCGAAAAACTCGCTCATTTAAATGTTTTGATATTTTAGTCTTTTGGGATTGTAGTACTTTTGTGTTACTTTTTCGTTTGACAACCGAGACGGAGTCAGTAAATATTTGTTTTGTGAAGAAACTATAGTTACGACAAGGCTCTTGATAAAAACCTTAAAAGCAAATTTACCTTCTTTTAGGGAAAACACTGGTGACTTTTTTCAAGGCAGTGTCTATTGACCCGACTGCGCCATTTAAAATAATGTATTAGGTTGGGTTCCGTGCGTTCAAGTTTCCTTTCATTAATGCATAATTGGGTTAATAGCAACATCTTTTTTTCCGAAGAGATTTTTGCATTTTTACGAATGGATAAGAACATAGGCCTACCTCTTGAAACTGGCAAAATATTTTTTTAATGTACTACCAAATACTTTGCAAAGACCTGGTTCTTTCCCATGGGCGTATTTCACCGCACGCAAAATAAAAATGAGCAGCACAATTTTGGAAATTTTAAAAGCAAATAAAAATCTATATGCGTTTTTGTTTTGTTTTTGTTTTATGTTCTTTTTTTAGATTGTTTTTCTAGTTTGAAAAGTGACGACAAACAATCGTTTAAAAATGCTATGAAACTTTTAAAAACATCAAGACAATTTGGTTGACAGAAACGCATTAATGCAATCTCTGAAGACGTATTATCTCGAAACCATCACGGATTTTAGGAGATTCGCCGTAGAATTATTGTGCAAACTTCTTTACCTGCGAAGTGCATGCAGCGCTAAGCGTTTAATGCAGACATGAAACAACCACGGAAGACTTTATTATCGGAAATGACGCCAAAATTTGCGCCGGCGATTGATTCGATTTTCCAGCCTTATTGGAGCAATCACCGAACGGAAATCAGTTTGAGGGGCAGAGTCACAGCTGTGCAATCTTTGATGGGGCTCAAAACGCATTAATGAATGCAAAACTTGACGGAAATGACGGAATATGTTTTAGGCGGATCTGATAAGAAATAACCATGTGAAATGTTCCATATCGAAAGCGTGATGCAATCACCTTTCAATCGCGTGTGTAATACTGCTCGTCACTCCGGATACGATGCAATCGCCTCATTTTCTTCTTCCACTTGCCGACTTGTGCCTTGGCATCGCTAGACTAATTATCTCATTATTATGCGTGAAGACGATTCCATTGCACCATCATATGTAGGGAAACTGACTCTTGTTTCTGTAGGGACTTACCATTGAACCGTTTCAATTCGTAGAAATTTTTTCTCGGTTGGTAGTGCTTTGATGACAATTTAGTTCGTACAGTGCTCTTCGATGGATAACCGGAAACTTTGTTTACTTGTTGTAATTTTTAATTTTTTTTCAAAGATCCAGGAGGATATACCCTGACCTCCTGTAAGCGGTTTATAAGGCTGCCTATAAGTGTTCATAAGCAGCAACCATTCATAACCTTCCTTAACTTAACCTTCCTTACCTAACATACAAATGCAACGAAAGAATCTAACCTAAACCGAAAATACTGTACGTTTGATTCAAGCACGAGAGCCTTGTGTATTTAAGAAGTTTTCCTATGCTTAAATCAAGTATAACATGCTTGAATCAGACCTACTGTACCGTACGTCTGATTCAAGGATACGCATGCTCCATTAACGTTGTTGCTTGAATCAAACGTAAAATAGGCTTGATTGAAGCATATGATTCTTGGTTTAAGCATATGGTAAACTTAATCCTAAAGGCTCTTGTGCTAAATTCAAACGTGCAGTGCTTTCGGTGTACGTCAACCTAACCATAACTAACGGCATTGACCAACTCGACCCAGCTTTATGTCTTTCGTAAAAGAAAAAATTTACGCCCTCATTGTTGAGGGTAACCTATTTCTCTTGAGAATCTCAGCGTGATGTTCAGAAAGCTGATCACCGTTGAGCGAAAAGTACCAGGAGGCAAACAGTTGGTACCTACTCACAGTCAGTATTTAACGAAGGTATCTTTACTTTAACTGCCCGAACAATGCCGTACACCACCCAGATGCCCTCTCGACTAAAGTTCACTCACGCAAACTTATCGTTAATAGTTCATTATTTACAAGTCTTCTCGTTTTGATCATTTTTTTGTGGCGACACGACTGACCTGACACACCTTTGTGTCATACATATCTTTGTCACCCAGGGCTCGTCAAGGGCGACCGTAGCCAAGGTTTGGACGCAATTTTCTCCGGAGAGAAAAACACTTAGATGTGAAAATTTGATCTCTGTTCGGAGAAGCAAGATATGATCTCAAAAAATCTTCATCATAGTTAGCCAACGACGAATTCCTCACAATCAGGGTCTTAAGGTCATTTGAAAGGACTGTTAGTGCGATAATATTTTCTTCAGCTGTGTTGCAAAGGAGCCATATTTTTTAGACCGATTACGCCGACCTTAGCTGGTCGTCCTTAAACGTAGTTTTCCCGATGAAATACCATCTTAATTTTAGAAAGCATTTGAGTAACTGTGTATTCTGATTTTTTGAGATAGCTTGGCATCAACATTGTTAAATATAAATTAAGTAAAATTTATTTTTATCCTAAAAACAAACAAGTTGAAATTCACCTAGAGTTAAACGGAGGGATTGATTAATTGATTTATTAATTGAATTCCTCTTCCGTGGTTGTACAGCGAAAATTTTGCTAATGTATTTGTCTGAAAAATAAAGCGTACCGCATGTTCCAAAGATTTGCCACAAAATAGAGTGGTCAAACAAATCGATCCCTCCGAATAAAAATCCCCCAACTGCAAAGGGTTATGTATAAAATTCATTAACTGCAAGTGCTTGTTCCGATCACCAACTGAGAAATGCTTATTCTAAAAATCCATCAACTATAATGCATTCACATTGTGGTTGGTGGGTTTTCGGAACAAGCACTTTGCAGTTGAAGGATTTTTCGAGCTAGCACATTGCAGTTGATGGATTCGCATTAGGAGGGGTCAAAATATGAAGTGAATACATCATCGGTGAATTGGAAACACAAGAGTGACAGCAGTTCTTTCGCCGGGAAAAATCTGGTTTGAAGGCGACGTTAGTATCTCTAACCACACACGTTATTCCTAATTGAACTCGTTAATTAAACTTAAATAAAAAGCACCAACCAATAAAGATCACAACTGGATAAACGAAGTTCAACACACAATCAGCCCCAACCTACTACACTCTAGATTTTAAAAGCTGGATTCCTCCCTGTTTTTTTTCTCAGTATCACGCGTTTTTGCGGATTTGAGGTACATTTTGCAGAAGCACGACAGTGCATTCCCAATCAATAGCAAGTCAATGCAAGGATGTCCGTAGAAAGCGAAGGATGTCCAAATGGGTATCCGGAAAAGAATGGTTAATCGAGGACTGATATCCATAAAACATGGATATCCATTCATGAATATTTACATTTACAGATATCATTAATTGCAGAATGTACTTGCATGGATATCCCTGCTTAGATATTAATGGATTCATACTTATATGGATAATTGGAGACTGACATCCAAAAATCATGGATTTCCATGTTGATATCCGTGGGCTTTTGAAAATCCATGAATGGATATGCTATGAATTCTCGGACCAGGGGTGCCTGATCTGTTTGAGTAAACGAACGGCGTCCTTGCCCTAAAACTAAATTGAGTCTGACAGTGAGTGAAAGGCCAGGAATATGAGTATTACATTTTGGATTCTAAACCACAGATTTCGGAATAGCTCGTTTCGACACATCATTTTCGCTGATATCAAACAACGCGGCTTTAGCACAGTGTTCCGAAGTGTGTTATTCCATATGACCTAAGAACGGATCCGATTATCCCACCTGTACGCAACTTCTCGCGGCCATTGAAGGAATTTGATGTTACGCATATCATAAATAATAATGACGTGAAAAGTAAGCATCGCGCCCACTATGAAGCCATTGTTGCAAACTTAATAACACAATGTTATAGCTGTGATGATTATACACTAAAATTACCGCTTGATTTCCCTACATATTTTTAGGTAATTGGTATTATGTAAACAAAAGTAACTCATTCTTACACTTTAAAATATGAGGCCGTAAAACTATCCAAATAATGACCCTGCTATGACCAAATCATTTCAAAAAAAATACTTTGAAGCATTTGTCAGACTACTTTTTTAAATGTGCAAATTTATTTTCCTGTAATTCACGAAATATTGTATTTGTAATCTATGAGATGGCTGCTTTAATGGAAAGTATTTCTATGTGCCTTATTTATCACGCGGTTTCTTAACCGAATTTTTTGGGATGCAAAAAGATTGAACTCATCTAATCATTTTTTTTCTAAACTCCGTTATAATGTGGTGCCTTTTCTAACAAAATAAGACTACAACATAACTCAAAAGCTACAGAGTCTAAATGAAGGTTTTCATGGTTGACTGAGTGAGTAATTAAGTTTGAGTGAATCGAGAGCAGTCGATAGGGATGTAATACCTTAAGTAACAATGACGAGCAATTCCACTTTCTTTCTTTTTTTCAGAAAACTTTTTATTTTTTCCTCTTATTAACCGTGAAGCCTGTGGCATTTACCTGGAGCAATTTATTAGGTGACTTAATGACTCCGAACATGCGTTATCAAAACTTGGAATCCAATCGTGTATCTCATCCTTCTCATATCTTCACACCTGACGATCTGATCCACCAATTGAGACCTAAAGTAAGTCGCGAATATTAGCAAGTGCCCTCGCTCAGGCCTGTACAACGAGATATGTTTAGCGTTCATCGACAAAAATAAATACCACCAATGATGCAGAGCCCTGCCACCTTCGTCTACGCTGTTTTTAACAATGCAACTCGGGTTAATTTCATAGGTATGCACGTGAGAACAGTATGTTAATGCAGTCCTTAAATATCTCCACATAACTCATGTTTCGGAATGGGATCAAGGATCCTTGTCACCAGGCATCATTTAGGCAGCGGTTTCTTGCGCCCCCCACTTGGGACGCGTCCGAAAACGGCACCAAAGGATGTTTTATCTCTGTTTTACACATGAAGCTCTCATAAGAGAGAAAGACAGAATACCCTTCGAGTGGTGTTTTCGAGCGCAGCCATGGGAAGCCCCGCGGACACACAAAGCAAAATATATCGTTCATCGAATGAGGATCAAGATTCATTAAAAATTGCAAGGTGACGACGGAAACACGCTAATTGGAGTATTTTATTGAATCATGATTGTAAATTATGATCGATTTTCGTAATTATGCGGTTGATTCGTAGGATGTTCAGGCTTGGTGATCAGCCAGCCCTTGGTCGAGATTTGCTGTGGAGTTTTAAAATAAGGGGGAATGAATGGGGTCGCATGAAGTTTGTCAGCCAGCTATTGTAAGTTCGGACCACTTCACTAACTCGCCTGATCAAGCCTAAATCACCATTCCTAATCTTACAATTCAAAAACCAAACGCTGTTTTAGGTAGTCCTATTCTTGTTTTGGGTGTAAAGGTAATAGGGGAAGAGCGTGATTTACTTATTTTTGAAGATGAACCAATTAACAACCATATCAATGAAATGGTCTCGTCGAGAGCTTTCTATTGGTTGGTTGTTGATAGGCATATTTTCTGAAATAACCAGATTATGCTCCTCCTTAGTTACCCTCATACCTAAAACAGACATGGGACTACCAAAAGCAAGGTATATTTTTTTAAATATTTTTTTGCTGCTTAAACTCTCCCCCTGAACTTTACTCCTGAAAAGTTTTATCATTAGTATTGTGTTGATTGAAACTTTTATTTTAGGCTAGAAAATCCTCTACTTAAGCGGCGCCGCCTAGTGCGTAATAACGCAGGAAACTGCGCGGGACCGGTAAGACCGGCTAGAACACAGACCTACACGATGATCGAGCGACTCGGAGGCAGTGAACTTGAAAAGCGGAAGAATTAATTTCAAACCACTTTCACTTGGTCCGACTATTTTCACGGCCACCCTTTGTGTCATTAAACTCAACATACTGGGGCTATTACAGGCCGCGTAATTACACGGTAGAAGAGGAACACGAGGGCCTTATGACATCACAGGTTTTGCGGTCGCCAACCCACCTGCCCACTCATCAGTGAGTGAAGTATCTAGTGACATTCCCGACCTTTTATGGGGCTCATAGACGGGGGGCAAACAGAGCTTTGCTAACATAAGTGTTTGTGATGAGCTAGGTCATATTACGTTATGAGCGCATCGCTCTAGCTCCACGAGGCGCCATACTCCCAGGCCAGGGAAATAAATTGGAGCGTGAAGCTCGACTCGTTTGAATACGAGGAAGTCTTCGCGGGAAAGGCGTCTAAGCTGCTTTGTTGAGTTGCAGCCGACCCGATACAGGATACTGTGCTTTTTTATGGAGCTCAGGTACTTTATTCACACAAATACCTGTTTTGTGTACTCTGCGCGTGTTAAAAGTTGCACTTCCTACTGCTATAGAGTCTATCTTTCATCCTTTAACCGACCGGAACGGTAGCGGAGAGGAATACAAAGCATGTAACCTAACCAAAGGTAACCTATATATAAACTAACCTAACGATAATTATACTTGATGTCACTACTTGTTGTTAGCGGCAGTTACTGCCACTGAGAGATAACTGGTATCAAGCTTAGCGACCGTTAGGTTAACTTAGGTTAGAATATGTTCCTTGTGCTTCGATTATCGCATGGCTTTGCGTGACAGAAGAAGGATCACAAGACATGAAAAAATCTTCTCTTCAAATTTAGCACTTCTTGGGAAGGGTTTATCGGATTTTATTTGCGCAGATAGAGCGAGAGTTTCGCTAGGTGGCGCACTTCTCGACCGTGCGCACTGACATTTTTTACAGCATATACTAATTAATTGTGGCTGCACAGCAGAATGTGCAGCATTACAAACACGAAGACTACCGGAAGTTCCCGGCCCTGATTTAGGTAGGGTTGTGCATGTGCATGTCGAAGGATTTTTGAGCTAGTATTCCTGCAGCAGGTTATATTTTTTATGTCTAAACAACACCGTTCACAGCTAAATATAGTAAACATTTTTAAGTACATACAAAAAACAGCTTCTTCGCAAAAAAAGGACATTCTTAAAGTTGATACAGTTACGGTGAAGTTACATCACGTTAGTCCTAATGAAGTTCAGCTAGGTTATAAAAAAGTTAGACGAACTTTAAAAAGAGTTGACCGTCGATTGGATTCATTTGATGTTAGTCCTTTATACCTCATCGTTTTATCAAAAGTCGATGGTTTAAAAGGGGGCCAAGACAACCAACATGATCGGATGAAAAAATCTGAGCGGGACTGTGGGAAGAATCGTCACTTTCATTATGCATAGCTGGGCATCTGCCGACGCGGCGGCGTTGGTGCCACGCTGTTCGTAGCTGGAGGTGCGCGCAAAGCGCGCCCACCACGCCCAATACGCGCCAAAAACGCACCCAACACGCGCTGGAGACTCACACAAAGCGTCCCAAAAACCCTTCCAAAGCGCGTCAAAAGCACAGCTCCAAGCGCGCCAAGAGCGCAGCCCAAAGTGCGCCAAGAGCGTAGTTCAAAGCGCGCCAAGAGCGCAGCCCAAAGCGCGCCAAAAGTGCAGTTCAAAACGCGCCAAAAGCGCAGCCCAAAGAGCGGCGCAAGGAGAAGCGCGGCGCGATCGGGAGGTCGTATAGTTACTCAATGGTTGGGTCACGCAGCGTTTGTAACAATGTCGCGACGCGAGCGGGAAAGTTCGTCAACAAGACACGACTAAACGTGCACCAGCATCCGCCTACCATGCAGTGGCGACAACCATTTTACAAATACAAGTTACGGAACACTAGTCTACTATTGGGTTGGATTGCATCTAACTTGTAAGGGTTATTTGCCCATAAAGATCCATATCTTTTTTAAGTATTTATTTCAGAGCCTGTTTCCTGATTTTTTATGGGGTTCGTTCCAACCTCCTGTAAGCTACTTAAAGCCATGAGGAGAGAAAAAGCGAGGAAAGTAGCACCTAACCTAACATTAACTAGCCGACATGACTGCACGCCAATCATCATAATGTAACAAATAATTGCTGATTGCTGAACAAAGGGTGGAGTACGGTACAAATAACGATTTTGAAAACTAAGTGTGTGAACTATGCTGCCATGATGATAATTGCGCAATGACAACGTAATAATCTATTTTTTTATTCTCTCAATTTTGACCGATAGTCTTCAAGTTTATTTCTAAATTTCCAAAAAAGCAGAAAAAAAGGCGTAGGACGGACGCCGAGGCACTTTTATCAGAAAGGCAGACATTTTCACTTTTTACGCTTCTTTGGATACCATCACTTTTTACTATCAGTAATATGCTTTTAGTGCTGACGAGTAATTACTAGACGTGATATTTAACGATTTTTTCAAGGCACTAGACTTTCACTTGGATATTTCCTCTGACAATGTAGCGGTATCTTATGAAATTGCCTCAAGCTTTCCATGCACAATAGTCTCGTTGAACCGCATAAAACGTTCCAATCGTAATGCAGCCACTGAAGTTAACACGTAACCAACACTTTTTTTTTATTGAACCTCTGAAAGTAGATTGAGAATCCATCCATTTCTGCAGTGTATTGTTATCCCATGGAATACCAGTGAAGCTTCGGGATTTGCATCAACAGATTACTTCGCGATTTACCCTGCTTTTCTAAAATTTAGTAGTATGTACTTAACTTGCAGGGGAGATTTCAGTAAAAAATTACTAAAAAAAAATCTCCTAAAAAGCACATTTCATACAAAAAGGGCACACAAGAATGATAAACGTGTAGAAAATTGTGGGGAGGGAGACGAGGTCTACTGTAGAAGAGGTGTGTATCGCGACTTCTCGTTTCTCCCAAAATATCAAAATTTCTGGTGGCAAAATAATTATTTATGAAATGTTTAAAGCGGCATCAGACTTAGGGACCGTTAGGTTTGATTACACTTTTGGGGGCTCGTTCCTTTTGCTTTGGGATGAAAGGTGCGTACACTAGAGATATAAAATGACACCTCCAAGATTTACTGTAAAGGTTTCACTCGTGGAAAATGACTTTCATGCCTCAACAAAACGTTTTGTTGTAGCCTCAGCAAACCAGAATTGTTGGCGTGACATTTTCAAATCTCACAATAATATGCATAGTTAGCTACTACAACAGTTACAGTTGTCACCGTAACACGTGAATTTTTGTCAGTACGATTCTGGTATGCTGAGGTTATATGGACACAACGTTTTTCTCAGGCAACAAAGTCATTTTATCCATACAGGAGTGTTGTTTCCACAGAGTGCGGAAACCTAGCCTCTCCTCGGTTACCCGAAGTTTCAAACTAAATCGTTGTTTAAATGTAGAGTGGTCTTTACTGTCTTTTGGCCGCTCAAGGTATCAGCGGCTTTTCAGGTAGCTGCGTCCTGCGTCCGTCTGCTACATGCGTTGTTAAATTTTCCCCTTCATGACAAATTGCGTTTTGATGGTGGAAATAAAAGGTTGTACTTTTGCTGACAGTTTCCAGGCAATGCATATTAATGCATTTAATAAAAATAATGGGGAAACAAGTGTAGGTCAACAGGGCAAGCGGCGACCCAATAGACGATGGGATGAGACCCTCTTGAACGGTCCAAACAAGGCGAATCTCCCTTTGCGACTTATGCATCAAAATGTAACAATTTAAGCCAGGATCGAGAATCCATAGCAAGTCCATGCACGGATATCCATAGAAATTAATAGATATCCAAATGTATATCAATATAAAGGCTTAGATAATTAAATACTGATATCCATAAAACATGGATGTCCATGATCCTTGATTCGTTAATATTCATGTTCCACGGACATCCATTATAGGATGTTCTTGCATTCATATCCTTGGTTGGATATCAATGTGGATATCCAAATTTGTATGGAGAATTGAAGACTAACATCCGAAAAACAAGGATATTCATATGGATGACCGTGGATTTCCGGAAATCCATGTATAGATATGCTATGGATTCTCAGACCAGGGAAGTGATCGAACAAAATCAATCGAAAAGTACAAGGAATTACGTCAACGGCCGTGACTTGACAATGTGACGGGCAACCTGAAATACCGCTTTTAACACTATTAAGTAAGTATTCGACTCTCATATGTCAGTTCAGTTTGAGAAACACGGAAATAGCGATCTTACAACAAAGGAATTTTCATGTACCGATAAGAATCGCAGTAACTTCTAACGTTATTCCTTCCCGGATACGCCCTCAACATTGATCACAATCGCCTACAATCAGCACCGGAGCACCGAACTAGGAAGCTCCAAAAGAACTAACTGATCGATCGCAGTTGTTAGTATTCGGCGAGAGACGCTATCACCAAGCCCATGAACTCTTCTTGTCAGCAGGCGATCGCCTGATCAGGTGACTTCAACGCAAGGATGCAAACACCTTGTTCATCGAAAGAAATTGTTTTGGAAGGAGCTCGGCGGAAGTAGAATTGCGAATCAAGTCGGAAACAGATTTTTGCGTAGATTTCCTGATTTGGATCCAACAAGTGCAATCATTAAGAAAATATGGGGCTTCCTTTTTTTGGTTGAAATTTAAAGTAACTAAAAGGTATGGTTAAATTGCTCCTATTCCTAGTTTAGGCGAGTTTCATGGTTGTGTTTTTGTTTGTTAATCACATTGTGTAGATAATTCCTTGGTTCAGTATCTGTTTGCAGAGGGTTTGGGAGCATTCTATTAGGCATTATACATATGTAGGTTTATTTTTATTGGAGCTGCGACGAGAATTTACAGCATTTCATTTTTTTGAATTGAATACTAAGTCTTGCGGCTTAACTCACTGTCAGTCTGCATGACAATTCTAGGGTTTCAGAAGCGATCTCCGGAAACACTATACAAACCTTTTCAGAGAAATTCATTGGATTAGAGCGAAACAGAATAACGAAGTTTTGGTATTTCAAACTTTTCGTCGGGGTGCAATTCACACGAGGGTTACCTTAAATCGTATGAAGGACTTGATAAGAAATCATGCCGCGAACTCTCGAAATAAGGCCTACGACTAAATTAAAAGCAGCTGTTTTAGTTTTGTACACAACGTTCATCAATTGATTGAACATCATACACATCATATTCATAAGCGAAAACAAGTCTGTTTCAACTGGAATTCAAAGCAAACTAGCCACGAGAGCTCGCTGTATGTACAAAATAGATCAAAAGTCGCGTTATTCTTTACACGAAATCCATCACATGAAAGCTGACACTACTTTTGCTCTACACACTGAGTACAAGTAGGGTCACCTAAAAAGTTATAATAATTTTCGTAGAAAGAGCGGATTGGAGAAAATGCATAATTCATCTTGCTTTTCCCACATGTTTGCGGATTCTATAGGAAATCATGGTGGGAAAAATACGTGTAGGTAAGCTTTGCCTCGGCAGGTACCATGAGAAGCGTAAACTATAAGAACGACAACGCTGCGGTGGGAGACGAACAGCTTCGCTTTCCTCTCGAATAATTGAATCTCTCGATCGAGATTTGCCTTTCTCTTTCATCGAGGAATATTCGCAGCTCGAAATCAGGACTCGACCAAAGAACTGCTCATAGTGCAGTATATGGGTCAAAATGAAATAATGGTCGAATATTGAGAGCTTGACTAATGGATCAATTTTTCAAAATGAATTTGATGGGCTTCTTAAAAAGGCTTTGGTGAGTAATTTTTCATTATTCTAAATTTCAACATTAAAATGCGTTAGCTCGAAGTCGAACTTCATTCCTTGGTTTTTGATTATATTTGTAATGTTCTCTTGATTGAGGTTATACCTAACTTTCTTTAGCTTTACTAAACTTTAGGTAAATTAACCCAACTTTATCAAAAATCAACTTAGTTTACGCACCCTAAATTAACCTAACA
>Ga0058701_10001392_pt1 | contig 17045 bp, 4 predicted proteins | sample AgamicOrMae_FD_97039 | JGI IMG/M metagenome (GOLD analysis project Ga0058701, IMG submission 97039) | Agave microbial communities from Guanajuato, Mexico - Or.Ma.e | ecosystem: Host-associated > Plants > Phyllosphere > Phylloplane/Leaf | place: Guanajuato, Mexico | collected 2012-06-04
GTCGTATACGAGGAAAAGTAAATGGGGGCGAAAAGAGGTTAACCTGACCAAGCAGTATGAATAATTAATGCAGGGAACTGCTTTGGGCGTAGCATTACAGCACTCACGCTACGGTTTTTTCAACGAAAAGAGACATTTTGGATGAAAGTTTGAAAGTGAAAATGTAAACGCGTAGGTGTGAGTTAGATTGTTTGCTCAGTATTTTCATGAATATTTCCGGGAATTTAGGACGGAGTAGCAGGGACCGGTATTTCATTTCGGTCGCTGAATCTTGAAGATGCTTGTGCTCACAAGCTTGAATGCTTTAGGATTATGAGATGGGCACAATTGCGCACGTTTAGGATTGGCTCATTCAGTTGTAGTGACCCTGCTCGGGGGCTTAGATGGCCGTATTACGTTTGGAATAGACAGATCTTATGCTTCTGTGGAACCTGAAAGATGGTTCGATATCTGGATGAGGGACAGCAGAATGGTCAGTCCCCTTCATGGGACATTTCTTAACCCATTACCGCCCAGCGATGCCGTTCGGAAACAGAAAAAAATATTTTAGAGGTTCTTTCCAGTTCCGAATTGTCACAATTTAAAAAATATCACCCCTCTCGAAATCTGAATTTTAATTAATTAGGCGTTTCTCAAAGCTTAAAATTGCGTATTTTAATGGAAAAAATCCTTTCAAGTTCTCTTTAGCTAAATTTCACTCCAAATACTTTGGGTTCTTAAGGGTTAAATACGACAGTTTTTAGTCCGTCTGGGTTTTTAGACCCCGTTTAGTCCGGGGTCAGTCCCGTGAAAAGACACTTGGGAATGTCGCTCTTAACGGGACGCTACATTGATGGAACCATTCTGGGACACTTGATTTGGGAATGTCCCTTTTGATGGAAATACTTGGATGCTTGATTAAACACTAACTACTGCGTCCCAGTAGCAAAAGCATATGGGTTATGTTACATCAACAGTATTATCCCGGAGTGAATGCGTAAATCTCACGAATAAGGCTTCCCACCTTCGGAATTGCGAGTTTTAAGGTGACGAACACGTCCTTTTCGCTTTCAGTGAACTTTGTTCCCTTCGGACGAAAACGGTTTAATTTCAAGCGCGGAATTTCCACTTAGGTGACATTTCCGCGAGACCTGGTCCACGCAGCTCAGTTTGTGTGAGACAAAGCTGTCTCAGAGACAACGTCCGTTTGTGCGCCGGGATCAGCAGTGTGAAAACGTCCAGTAACCGGCGCTTCCTCGCCCGCCGCGACGCCCCTTAACTCAAATAAGATTATCCGCCCGCCGGCTGCGCCAAAGACGTTGATGACCACTTAAATAGTCGCCGGTTATTAGCAGAAGCTGCTAATCCTTCCGAACGAATGGACCACTAACCTAATTTTTGGGCCGCCTACGACCTCCAAGGCGGTATAGCCCTTGCTAAAAGTTTCCATTCGTATTCACATAAAATCAACGTTGTTTAATCATTACTTAACTCATCTAATATTACCCAATGTCCTGTAATTAAAAAGAGCTTAGCCTTGCTTAACTTAACCTGATCAACATTGCCAAATTAAAGTGACGTATACTTTACTGAACCACTAACCTAACTGCATGTCTAATACTGTAAAAAGAGTATCTTAAATTGAGATACAACAAAAATCAAATCACTCATCTGAAAAGAATTTCAGTTCAATTATTTACTGAATTTCAGACCTCGTTTTAATTATTATTAAATGCTTTTTTAAGCCCGCCTCCTTCGGAGAAGAGCTTTTTTTAACGATAAAACTGAAATTCAGTGAATATTCGGAATTATTTTTTTTCAGACCAGTAATTTGAGTTCTGTTGCCTCTGAATATAAGATCCTCTTTTTACAGTGAAGAATATCCTTCTTTTTAAACAATGCATAAAAACCATCTTGAAGTGGCTGAAAACTGAATATTCGATAAATTCGTGACGTTTTTGATGGAAGCTTAAAATAACCGATTTGAACATCCGGCAACTTGCTGAATGTTTCTTTTTGTTTTGTCGCATACCAACATAATGCGGAACAAGCGTTTTTAAGAACCAAAAATACGATGTTTTGTGTCCATATTTCGCGGGACGTAAATAAAAAAGTTTTCTGGCAATGTGTGGTCGTTTTGTCGTACGAAATGGGTCATGTTTGCGGTAACAGCGGCCCGTAAGGGCACTGTTAAACCGCAAGGTAATGCGTCGAGAACCTCTCCGGACACAAATAGAGTATAGGATGTTGGCCTAAGCTCGTTACTTACTGTACGCCTCGGGTAGGAGGCCTCTCTTCGCCCTGCGACACCTCAATTATCATAAGTTATTGGAACAAAGGCTAACCTAACCAAACCTACCTATTCCGACCTATAACCTCAGTTGACCCTCCTCAAGCTGCTCTAACGAGACCTCGCGAACCAGTAAATGTGTTAAAAGCCGTAGTAAACGAGGTTGGAACCCCATCAAAGTTAATCCGTCCACAATCACCGGCTATTAAACTGTAGTTCGCTACCCGACAAATCTCTGACTCAAGACTTTGCAGCATTGGATTGTAGGAAAGCAGACGGCTGTCTGCTAGATGTTGACAAAGACGTCAAGCCTAATCCGACGGGATTTGACCTCCGAAGAAAGGCCTCCATTGTTGCCAGGTCCCGTCCTTAAACCAGGATAAACTTAGTGTCCCCCGTTTCTTTGGACGTTGTTAAAAAGTGGAAACTTTTCTTAATAGCATCGGCTGTTTCTTCTCGACCATCACTTTTTGGACGAAAAACAAGCCTCGGGATTATCCGATGAAGAAAGTGCTCCTAACTGGACGCGCCTTAAATAGGACAGTCAGAAGTTTTTAAGATCCCTGCCACGTTGTATGCAACGGTCAAGGAAAAGATAGGCAACCGGAACACATGGGCGCATCTCGGTTGCCTGTCTCAGCATTGACAGGGGCTGACTCATGAGTCCGTGATAAGGAGCTTCTGTTTTATTGAGTTACCGCAAGTACGTGAAGATTAGGCCCTGTTACTTTATGTAACATAAGTTTGGGTTAAGTTAGGTCTATATTGTAGGTCAAGATTGGTTAGACTAGGATTAGTCTAGTAGGTAAGGTGGGACCTTTCCGTTTACTGCATTTCGCTTATTGTATTTTTCTCTTGTTTCAGGTAAACCTGGAAACTTCTTGAGTATCAAATGCAATAGATCCCAGCGCACGGTAGGCATACGGCGAGTCAACAATAAGATCTTCTTTCTCTTCTTCTTTTCGGGAGGAAGTTAGTCCAGTGGCAGCGTTTTCATTTAGCCGTGGTAGTCTTATGGGGTTAACCAAAGCCACTCGTTTATGCGAGTGATTTCCCAAGGGACACGCATACGCACGTCCCCTAACAATTAATTACCCCCATCCCCATTAAAACATGTTTCTTATCACCACTCTGTCCTAAAAAAAATAGTCATAAAATCTGGAGGGTAATCGCATTTTCCTCAAAACGTTTATTGTCCTATTTTGTTTCTCACTTTGCATCCAGCTTTCCTGGAACTGCAATTATTACTATGCCCTTACTCGCTACTGGAGGGTGTCGATTTGAGAGTCACCGCAAACTACGTTGGAATTGTTCCTCCCTTTCTTCCGACAAATCTTTTACGTAAGCCAGTAATATACACGTCAAGCCAACATTTTTTTCCGTGAATTGTTCGTAGAGCCAAAAAAATGTTCTTAACTCAACTTTGAGTATTCCGCTATTTGCTCTTCAAAACATACATAATAGTCCTTGTGTAAGAATTCCTTCGATTTTTTTTAAACGTTTTTCGTATTTTGGTTTCAAGATCGCAGCAAAATACTCTAAGTGTAGATTTGTCTTGCTTCTAAAAACATACCTGCGTCTTTTTATCAAGCAACAGCTTAAATCTCCAATCAAAGCAATCGTGTTTAATAGTTATCTTCTTATTGTTTATTCTATAAGGCATAAACGCTTGAATTTACGGCTTTTGTATTATTTGCATAATAATAACGCGTAATTTTGTATGTATAATTATGAACCGTCCGTTTTAAACCTTCTTATTCCGTATAATTACGAGAATAATGCGTAAGTTCTCTTTCCTAATTATATGTCAGAAACGTAACACAAATATACATGGCAGAATATCGCGGGCTGAAATGAAACCTGGTCCTGGAACTAAATATGTATTATTGAGACGTTATCCTTGACGTAAATGGAGGCACTTTTCCGACTTTGGCCGAAGAAAGGCGCTTGGCGAGAAAGCAAAGTTGTGTGAGAGGTGTTTGGAGAAGGCAGTGAGGCAGGAGCTGAATTACCTTAACAGCTTGATAACTCGCCCAGATATTGTGCCTCGGTTTGCAACCAAATGTGTACCAGATACGTTAAGTCGCAAGCATCCCTCGCGCTTTCGCAGTTCAAGTCGAGTCACATTAACAATTAATTGATGTGCAAAACGCTCGCTTCTCTTCATTAGTCTGTTGAGTTTACAGCCTCCAAAGGATACTGACTTTATTTTGGAAATAGTTCCTTACTTTACAGTCTTTTTTATTTAACCAATTTCCTAGATATATTTACCCAAATCTTTGTAAAATATATAACAAAGTATAGACCAATAAATTATTGTACAATTTGAGGAATAACTAAAAAAACAACAAAAAAAACACTACCACCCAGCGATGCCGCTCGGAAACAGAAAATTTTATTTTAGAGGATCTTTTTAGTTCAGTATTGTGAAAATTTAAAAATATCACCCCTCTGGAAACCTGAAATTTAATAAATCAAGCATTTTCCTAACTTAAAATTGCGTAAGTTAATAGGCAAAATCCTTCGAATTTCTCTTAAGCTAAATTTCACCCCAAGTACTGTGGGCTGTTATGGGTTAACACCACAAGATCAAAAAAAAAAAGAAAAGAAAAGAAAAAAAATTAAAGCAAGGTTTTTGCTTGCTTTGAAACAAGTTTTATTTAAGTTAAATGTCAATTGCAGCCGGTCCATAAGAAACACGTTCATTGGACATATCGTACATTACACGTGGTCTCTGTTTTCATAAAACGTCGTGTAAATGCTCGGACTGTTATGATAGCAACAAAGTTTGTTGTCTCTCAGTCTAGCCAAGTACATCTTTTTTCCCGCGACACCGCATTTCACAGAAAAAGTAGCGTGAAAACTACAAATGGAGCGCAACGTCCTTCAATTTTTTTCCCATAAGCTTCCCCATAGGAAATGCGCCCCGCTCTCGAAAGTCCCGAAGGACCTCGCCGGATATCAGGAGCTATCCAGAAAGGACAAAAGGGGAGGCGGCGCCGGGGATGTCCTGAGCAGCTTCTTAAAAGCCGTGACTAATTTGCTGATATCACGGGGAACTTAGGGCTGACTCATCCGCGGCATCGAATTCGTTTCGGGTTTCTGGGATGGGTTCTGATTTCTTTCCTCCCCGAAGTTGACTAAGGAATCAATCGTCTCAGAAGGAGAGGAATCGATTGGAAATAAGAGGATGTTCTCCGAAAACTGAATAGTAATTATATTATAAGAAGATGTTTTTGTCAGTTTAGGCGGTAAACAATACCGACTTTGAGGGATCAGGTTACTTTGTATCTGACTCGCGTAGTCGTTGGTCTTTTTGTTGGTAAAGTTTTTTGACAAAACTTTGTTAACTATTCGAAAATTACATAACCTAACGTAACCTTGCTTAAATTGCCGTTAACCTAGCCTCATCCAACCCGACCTAACCTTACGTAACTTTACCTAACCAAACTGGACATTTTTTAGGCGCGATGTGAAATTTCGGGCGGGGTTGAGAAAGGGTCAAAAACGTTTTTGGAAGGGCACTTTGTCACTCGGATAGAGCCTCTAGCCCTTTGGAATGTAACCATTTCCTTCATGGAATATTTAATACAGGATACAGTGTTGATGTCTCTGGAAAGGTACCAATTCCTGTTTATCTTCATGGAAATGCACCCGGAAACATTTCCGGCGTCATCTTCGAATAATAGGTACTAGAGACGGGCAACAGGTTAACAGCTCTTCTTAAAACAAGAAAACCCTCCGCTTAAAATAGCCCCGTGACCTACTTTCGTTTTATCGGACAATTTCGTAGTGTAATCTGTTGAGTCGTACGAACTTCATTTCGGAACATAAATCCATCTGAGAAATAAAAGGATCCGACTTGGTCCAAATATAGCTGAAAAAATGATTCCCAGTGTGAGGAAAAAAGACAAGTACAACTTCCTTCTATTTCAGATTAGCCGTAGAAATGATATCTTGTCGGAAAAGAGAGATAAAAATCGTCTTCTAGAATGGAAGGCAGTTTGTTTTGACGGAATGCATGCAATCAACGGGAGCCCCACGAGAAAAAACCTTTTCCATGAACTACGCGTTAAATCAAACTCAAGAATGTGTTTGATTTAAAGTTTCCCCAATTTTGTGATTGAGATTTCGAGTCTTTCCATCAGCCGCAAACGCATATCACGTAAAACAAGTTTTATCTTAGAGGACGTGTTTCGTTCAGCTCATTTCAGATCTGTCAGCAAATATCCAGTTTTAAAACTCAGAGTTTTAAAAAATTAAAGAAGGGTGATTTTTTCAATTACAATCTATTAAACAATTTGTAAAGGCATAATACCATTATGTAAAGGAAAGCAGAAAGAAACATACACTTGGTTAGCTTAAGTTAAGCAGTCTGTGGAAACCACAACTATAGACACTAGCTTTCTTGAGCTATTCGCACTTTGAAACTGCATTAATATTATTTGCCTTTTTGGAGCTTAAAGGCGCGTCTGTCGAAGCGCGTAATACGAGAAGGATGTCTAGAGGCAAATATATTCCGAGTTGAGCCGATCGTCCTTCGCTCCATTAACGGCCAGCAATCGGCACACCTCGGACCCACGCCCCGAACCCAAGATGGCAGCCGTGCCAACAAGCGCTAGACCCTAGACCCCACATAAAGCTTCAGTGTCCTCCAAAAATGCGTCACGAGCCCCATTCTCCCCCAAAGCCATCTCCAAGTAGGCTTCGTCAATTTTTATAGAGCCCGTACGCGTCTCCCTATAACATGCACACCCCCTACATAATCCGGCACAGCGCTCGTCGAGTTCGCGCCCTTTTTCGAAAGCACGGGAGAGGGGCACGTTGTTGCTCGGTATCTTGATCTTATCGCAGAGATGCCTTTTACGGTAGCTTTAAAAAAAGCCGGAAGGTGAACACTTTTTATTTGATTGGGAACTTGTTACTGCTGATTGGACTATGACGAAGTGAGATTTCGTTAAGCAGAGCGGATAACGGCGCTGCTTTCAAGGAAATCTCAGCCTTGCAGGTGGAATTTACGGCGCGAACCAGAAACACCTACAGAGTACGCTGGAAAAAGTCCCTGTCTTAAAGGATGGGTTTCCCATCTCTGTAATACATCCTGGTTCAACGTTTCGGGTAGCTGTCATAAGCGCCAAAAAGCACAAGCGCCAACGCCGCAAGCGCCAATCCGTAACTGCCAAACAAGAAAAGTCACAAACGCCAAAGTTCTTAACCGCAATACTCACCTTACCTAACCTAACTTAACCTAACCTACCTTAACCTAACCTACCTTAACCTAACCTAACTTAACCTAACCTAACTTAACCTAACTTAACCTAACCTAACTTAACCTAGCCTAGCTTAACCTAGCCTAGCTTGACGTAACCTAATCTATACGAACTTTGGCGTTTGCGACTTTTCTCGTTTGGCGGTTACGGACTGGCGCTTGCGGCGTTGGCGCTTGTGGTTTTTGGTGCTATCGAATGCCCCCCAACGTTGCTTAGAACTAACGATAATCCAGCCACACAAGTTTAGTTGCACGGTTATATGGCTTATACGTCGCTAACCACTCCGAGAAGTGAGCGGCATCAGGCTTGGCGAATGTTAGTTTAACCTAGGTTAGGTTATATCCCTCCGCATTGATTCCCATCTCTCAGTTACGCATAATTTAAGTAGGTCTCAAACGAGTTAAAAAATTTTCGGGGAGTTGAGCGACATTCGATTATGCTGTTTCACGCTATAGATTTGGTAAAACGAACTAATTTGTAATATGAGTGGTTATTACATGCGCTACATTACCTAATCGCATCGCGTGTAGTCTTTCACCATTAGCTGTATCGAAAGATGGATTGCATTCGCCAAATCCGATTATGCGAGTAAAAAATAATAAAAAACACCGTTACGGCGTTCCGTTTATAGATTCTCTTTGATGTTTTCGCAACAGTTCATGGTCTACTCCATAGAGGTCGCTGGAAATCGTATTCTTAGGTACAGTAAAGTTCTTTGTGTGTGCTAGCACGGTCAATCAAAGAGGAAAATTCTTTGGTGCCACTGAAACATACAAATGCAATTTTTATTTTTAGATGCAAAACCTTGAAGTTTGCCGTGAGATTTCGTTTCAGGTTTATTGCATCCAAAATTGATCCAAAAATACGTTTATATTTGAAGAGTTGGGTACCTTCCTTTGTGGTGGTGAGTCGGGAGTATGCTAGATTAAGTTGGAGAAAAGTTGGTATTAATAGAAAAAAAAAGAAAAAAAGATCATGGAAAAAATTGCAAGGAAAGCCCAAAAAAATCATGAAAATTTTACGTTGCAATCCTATCACCTCCCATCAAACTATTCAAGAATGATGAATGTTGAAATTTTGTCAGACAACTTTCACGCGATATGATTTTATTTTCCTCTACTTTACTAGCCACTTTATTACGTAAACCATTTTTCTTCGCGTTCTTTTTCTCCACCCAACTATTTTTTTTCCTGAACAAGTATAAAATAAACGTTGTTTTCCAAGTTTATCACACTTTGGTTGGAAAAAGTTTTTAACCGGCCGACTTTTGTCTTCTGACCGCCATCTTGGAAGACCTTTCTCAGTACACTCATGCAGAACGCAAGGAACGCTTCTCAAAAGAGCAGCTGGGCTGCTCGGTTTGCACAGTCGAGCTATGGACGGAAGTTAGCCCACTGATAGAAAACGCAACCAGTTATCGTTATTTACACGCGAGCACGTATTCGCACGCGGTGCAATACGCCTGTGATGTTCTAACATTATGATTACCTATCATTCCGCCATCCATACCCTCCAACAGGGCAGTAAAACTTAATTGTAGACACGTCGTGCCATTTTATAGGCCCCAGACGGAAAGACATCTTATGGGGAAGCGTAAGTCGTAGGATTTTGGCTTTATTTGTTGGCCTTTTGGCGGGTCCTTCGATTTCGTCGCTTATCCTTGTTTAGTCTAATAACTTGTTGTCTTTTGTCCATCAGTGGAGGCTTTATGACTGAATAGAGATAGGTGACGTTCTTGGCTGGCGCTGAGTGAGACTTGCCCTAATGTTAGTAAGCAGGCAGGATTATTGCATGTACGTGGCAAAGGCGCCCTTATCTTCTCAGGACGAAGCCTTACTTACCTCCTTGACAAGTTCCTAGAGAAGCTCGAGTTTTTGGAAGGAAAATCAATGCTAAGTTAAGAGCAAGAGCTTTGCCTTCGTAACTCGATTTTCGCTACTTTTAGCGTCTTTTCTTGATTTCCGTCGACGAGTAGAGCGCGACATACCTTTGCCATAAACATTCCGAACAATTTTGGGTGGAGGTGTCCGTGTTATTTGGTGCTATATGGAAACAAAAATGAGCATCAAATTTTGGCGCGGAAAGATGTAAAAAATGAATCTAATTGAGACAAAGAAAGGTGTATTTTTATTCGATTGGAAACGAATGAGGGAGGCTCGTTTTCTTTCACTTGTGTTTTACCTTTCGTTGGGCAAGTGGAGTGACGACGGAGCGAGGCACAACCTGCCTCTGAGAAGTCAGCAGTTGGTTTGGTAACTTGTTAGGTTAGTTTAACGATGCAGCGGTGCAGTTCGGAAACAAAAATAAATATTTTAGAGGATGTTTTCAGTTCAGTATTGTCACAATTAAAAAAATATCACCCCCCTGGAAACCTGAAATTTAATAATTTAGGCATTTTCCAAAGCTTAAAATTGCGTATTTCAATGGGGAAAACCTTGGAATTTCTCTTAAGCTAAATTTCACTCCATATACTTTGGGCTGTTATGGGTTCACCTAGGTGTATTTTCACCAGTCCATAAGACAGGATTATTGTTGAGATGAAATAGTATTCATTGCGCTAAATGTCAGGAAGAGTTTCATTACAATAAGTGCATTCTTTCAAAGAAAACAGGTGATAAAGGCTGGAAAGTGTGTTCAATCATTCCAAATTATCTGCAAGAGTAAAAGTGACCTTTGTCCATAACAAACAAATTTACAATACATCCCGGGGCTGTTTGCCTCGTTTGCCAATAGCCGAAAGGTTTGTGTACACTTGGCTGTTCGAAAAAGAGGACGTGGACACCAAGCTCATATAAACTCTATTTTCATGCAACGAGGGATTTTTCCGCACGCAAAAACAAAATTGGGATGCAATAATCTGCTGGCGTTTCAGAGTTTCCTTTTCTCTCTTTTTTTGACCAATTATCTCGGCCTTGTTAAGTCCTGTCGAATCACGTGGTGGGAAATGACAGGTACATCATATAAAAAGCGATGGCTTGATTGGCGCTGTAAAGCTTTTCAATGTTTATTGAAGCACTGAGTTTTAAAAAAGAATCTGTGGGGTCTTTTGTTTGGGGTCACCTGGTTTATTGAGGTGCAAAAGTTAACCAAAGTGCACTACACTATTTTCTACGAAACACGTACTCTTATGGCAGATCCTAAACGCCATGACACATTTGGCTGAATTTCGGGTACCAGAACCACAAAATAATTCTTAGAACAATAGTACCAATTTCACCCGGGGTCATATGGGTCAAATTCCAGTAATTCGATGTTTTGTCCAAAATTTTTACATGGTTGCGTACGTAACCAAGGCTTTTTTTTCTGAAGAGATTTACGTAAGACGAGTGGAATTCATTTAAGATTTTACTGTGTGAGTAGAGATAGAACTTTAAAGGTGAAGAATCTGTGGGAAATGAGAATCGCTGAACAAGTTCTCACTTGACTTCACGAAGACAGAAAGTTCATTCGGTAAATTCTAGATTCACTCCCAAAACTGGGGAGGGCTCGTTTTACATCTACCATAAAAACTAACCAAACCTTTTCTTGTCCGCCTGTTTTATTAACCAAAAACAGGTATGTAGCTATCTTAAATAGGTCATTTTTAACAGGGTCGTTTGAAAAGAAGTCTGTTGGGTTGACAAAAAGGAAATATTTATCAAAAAACGTGAATTTTTGTGGGAAATATACAAAATTGTCGTCTTGTTGAAACTTTTCCCTATTAAGCGTTCCCGCTATTCTGCAACCTAGTTCAGAAGCTATTTGCCAGCATTTCCATTTGTATGGACGTAGTCAGACTAGAATCGTTTCATTGTGACGGGCAGACGAGACAAAAGTCATAAGATGTTAACAAGTTCGTTAGGAAAGTTTTCAACTTTCACCGAGCTTATTTAGATTGGTGACGGGAACCGGCATCGCCAAAGTCAAACACCAATGAAAAATGCACAAGTAAACAATGTCGAGGTCCTTCGGCTCTTGATCCGTCCTGATTGGCTAACTTGAGCAACGGCCCATCCCGATTGGACAACTTCCGTTTGACTTTTCGTCATCGATTTGGATAATTTCGGATTCTGATTCATGGAGCCTTGACAGACATGGAACATGTTATTTTTCCCCGTGTTTACTTGTCTAATACAGCCTACGTGAATTATTCACAGAGGGTCTGTTTGTTTCGGAGCACTTCTTGAGAACGATTAACTCGTAGTGCTCATGACAGCTTACGCAGACAATTTACCCTTACGACCTTACTCATGTACCCGAAACTTTTGATACCAGTGCCTGTTTAAACATAACATTTTAAGGTAGTGGTTGTAATTTTTGTTTTAATTTTCTTTGTGCATAAGTTTAGTTTGCTCAAAAATTGCATTTATCGAAAATGTATTAAAAAATGCAGTTTTCGTATAAACGCTAAAAAAAACTGCTCGTGTTCCTTTAGAGGTATTTTCCTTGGCTGAAATTAATCTAACCTTAACAATGCTTAGCTAATTAACTATGCTCATTTCCCCATCTTAATTGGAGCGGTACTCAGTCGGTGCCTTCAGTGCCTTGCTTCGGTTGCCAACAATAACGCCGCAATAATTCCCGCGTCGCGAGAAATTTAAAAATTCATTTTATTGTGGCAACCCAGGCGGAAACAAGACAGATATTGGATGGAATTCATCTGAGCGACATCGGAGCGGAATTCGCGGAAATATAAAGACGAGAAATTTACGTCTGCAACTTTTGCAGACTTGGCCTCAACTTGATCACTGCACTAATTCCCAGCTCTGAGAAATGCCGCTCCCATGGAAAGGCTTCGGTGAAGGCTAAAAGGAACAGCAGGGTCATGCAAGGTCATGAGAAGAGTTTCCATGAAAATTTGCAGCGGTCAAACTCGTGTATCGTAGGTCTTTTTCTCAATAATCTTAACTTCTACATGACTATGGCTATGAAAGGTTTTCATTTTTTCAATTTAGAAAGCAAATATATGCACTTTAATACCACGATTGAAGACCTATACATGCTCTCATATGAATAGCTTTTTTAAATTCGCTAGCACTTTGTTAATACGTTTTTTTATATAATTTAATAGTTGTGATTATAAGAATTTTCGCGCGGTACTAGATTACCTAAAAACGAAGTGTCACAACCTAATGTCGTGTTTATCCGCGGGAAATGACAGCGTAAATAATTTCTGTCATGCCGATAAGTTTTGAAACAAGACAAATTGCTCCCCTAACAACAACATCCCGCCAGTCTATTCCCTCCGACGAAGACATCCTCACAAAAGACGTATCGCTCCCCGCCTCCTGCCGCGTCATCGCGTCGTGCAGCGCTGCCAACCTAAACGTCCCACAGTTTCCTTACTGCCAACGTAATCACAATTCCGCTAACTATCACTGGAAACTTGCCCATAGTTTGCCCTCTTATGCTTTTCGGTACATGTGCCCCCAACCTCCGATATTTACAGCCGCAACTTGTAACTTTATAGAAAAATACGAACTTCCAAATCTTATTTTCCAACGAAAATAAGATTTTCGTTAACAAAAACTTCGTACAAAAGAAATCTAAACGTGCGCTTTTACTTACCGACATGAATATCACTATGGCAAAAAAAATCGGTATCGAGATTTAATGAATCTCGACGTTTTTGAGATCTCAGGAGTGCGGAAAAGTAATTTTTAGAAAATTGCATGTGCGCTCTGTATTCTGTGAGAGTCGGAGACGAAATTATTAGCGGTAGATAAAACTCTGGATATGAGACAAGACTAGGGTATAGATGCGATTTCTGGGGGTCTAGTGTGATAAGGGGATTAATGGAGATTAGTTTGGGGTGTTCTGACATTTGCAGTTCTTTCGAAATCCGCCTTGGCGAATTCTTGAAGTTCGTTCACCGAAGTTACCTTATGGGTTCCTACGTGAACTTTTGCAAGCCTTACACAAAATCAGCTTCGCTGGAAAAAAATCCGCGTTGGGATCAAGCAATGTTGATCCACACCTGTCGGTCCCAGCGAAAAGTACCAAAGCGAATGTTCGGAGGACTAGCAACCACAGTTACGCGTGCAAAGACGTGTATCGAATAAACTGTTTAGTTAACCTTGGCTTCCGTGCAGGCAGGGATCAGGCTAGGCCGCGACTTAAGGCCATTGTCTTAACACAACCAATCACATGAATATCAATTGGCTCGTGTTGACGTGCGAGTAGCGCGGCCTTTTGCCAACGACGTCTGAATAAAACATAATTCGCAAACACTCGATGTCTCACGTTTTGCAAGAGGGGGCGCTTCTTGTGATACGGCTTCTCACGCGGAGCCTCTTGCCGCGAAATAAATTCGCATGAAAAAATTGAGCTATTGGGAGGGTGCATAAAATATACTTGCAAAACGCCTCGCTGATGAACGTAGACTTGCTTGGTACGCTGTAAAAATATAATCTTTATTTCAGATGCAAAAAAGTCAAATTACTGGTCTAAAAAAATTCATTCGAAATATTCACTGAATTTCGGTTTTATCGTTCCTAAAATAAGTTTACAGAAATTAAAAATTATATCTGATATTAGATTTTTTTTCAGGTCAGTGCAGATTTGGCTCTTGTTTGTGTCTTAATTTGAGGTTCTGTTTTCACGGTGTAAATATTTAAAAGGTTACAGTTATTTTGGTTCGTCTTCGAGATAAGATAATGAATGTGTTTATGGATACGGAGCAATGAACAAGATTTTAACCTTACTTTGCCACGTCTGCTCTCGCAGCGATAAGTAAATTTGCGTGGCGTTTTGTCGTAAAGTTTTTGATTCTGTAGGAGGAAAAAGGTAAATAATATGGACGTTCGTATTCTACGGTAGTTGGTATTGGTTTGACGTAATATTTTTCCGGGAAAATAGCAACCATTGATCAGTGACCTATCCTCAGTGAGCGAATGGCTCATATGTGATATGAGAAAATGATTTCCACGCGAGTTTTAGCGGTGAATTCTAAATTAGTGGCTTAATTGCATGCACGTTTTACGCTGTGTATACATGTCCAGGGTAATGCAGTGACAGAAAATGTCTCTTTTACCAGCGGAGTTTTTCAAAGACTGATCGATGCAAGACTGTGGAAAGACTTCGTTGATACACAAGAAAAAGGAAATAATACCGTTGATTTGAAAGAGGTTGTGTCAGGATTTTCCTCTCTTGCTCCACTGTTCCTTTGAGAAGGTAGACTTTCGAATCGATAAAAGGTTACTTCAAAATCGAGGTACATAGGAGTATCTAAAACAAGTAGTTCATGAAAAGAAAGCGAAGAGAATCGGTCACGCAGTTGAATGGTGGTCTGACGTAAAGGTTGGCTGAGCTCCTGTCAGCAAAGCTTTTTGTGGCGGTGGCGATATTAATATCAATTACGTGGTTCGAGCATTTGTCAACTCGTACCACCATTACGGTAAGAAAAATAGTTTCGTTGGAGCGAATGGTTTTCGCCTACGGAAGAGACAAATGTACGACGGTATAATTCTCATTTTTTTGCGTTAAAAATACATTAATTTTAAAGAACAATATGTCTTTCTCCTTTGAATTTCTTTTTGTTCTTAGTAGGTTTAAATTGTTCAACCAAATCTCATCTCAAGCAAGCCTTGTACCTACAAATCAATTTTACTTAATCTGACTTTAGGCTACGAATATTAGCGAACACGACCCAACTTAACCTAGCCTTAACCACCTCAAGCAAGCTCAACTTAACCGAATCTAATTGGTTTGAATCTTACCAACGAACGTTAACCTAGCCTTGCCGAACTTAACCGTATTTAACTTCTAACTCTATCCAACTTAAGTTTACCTAATACAACTTAACCTAAACGAAGAATTAAGCGTACCTAACCTAGAACATGCTCACCAAAATTGGTAACTTGAAGGGAGCACCGACCTCGAGTTTTATAGCTTTGAGAGTTCGAAGGACGTGTTATGCGAATATTTATTCACTTGGCAAAGCTATGGCGAGAAGAAAGACAAGGAGAAATACATGAAATTCTCAGAAGTGGGACAAGGAGGAAAGCTTAAAATATAATGAGTGGTGCGAACGCGCACATCTGCCCCGAAAGTTGCCGAAACGTCTTTAGAAATTTGCTTCATTTAGCACGAAACAGAAATTATTTAAAAATAAAATCATTTTTGTCGAGGGACGAAGCGGAGCAGAGTGAGGAAAATGAGGGACACATTTTCAACTTAAGAATATCTATTCCAAGCGCTCCTCAAGCTTTACTTAAAGCTAGTAAAAACCGTAAATTTACTGATAGTATACTTCCTAGCTTACCCTAACAGCTAACCCATGACAGCCCAAAGTATTTGGAATGAAATTTAGCTCAGGAGAAAATTGGAGTTTTTTTCCCGCTAAAATACGCAGTTTTAAGCTTGAGAAAATGCCTAAATTATAAAATTTCAGGTTTCGAGAAGGGTGATATTTTTTAGATTGTGGCAATACTGAACTAAAAAGATCCTCTAAAACATCTTTTTTCTATTTCCGAACGGCATCGCTGGGCGGTAGCGGGTCAATGTAGTTTACCTTAACCTAGACTTAACCTCACTTTTCCTTGCCTTTCGGTCTAACCTGTTTTAATTTAAACAGACGCAACCAAGCTTTATAATACCTAACCTAAACAAACCCAACCTTTCGTTACCTGACTGTTTCCAAGATATTACGAACGGAAATTCTTTGGCATGTCATCTTGACAGAAACACAGGACGAGAAGATAAAAGTTCAAACCATTCACTCCTGTTTGGTTAACTTGATGCATTTTAGTGTAAAAGCTATTTTAATAAATCGATTTCATTGTTGGAGTAATTGATTCAAGGCAATTAAAGCAAAATGATTCGCGGCGAGGCTTCCCGTGAAGATGAAGCGATTTCGAACCATAATGGCTGATTGCGTGACGAACTTCCATTTTTTCCGATAACGCCGTCGATTTTCGGACACTTATGCTAAAAAACAGTTTAAAGAGCGATTAAAATCTCACGCAGAGACGGATTGTCGGGGAACTGAGATTCCATTGTTGCCGAATATGTCCTTTCCGTCTATTTTAAACGCGCTTAATAGACACCACGTTAAGGAATCTCTCATTGGGTGTCTAAAATCCAGGGAAATTAAAAACGTAAAATACACGTAATAAAAAAATATAGTTAACCAGTTGTGCGGTAAAATTTGACTGTCACAGAAATCGGCAACACTGGCTTTCGATTTCCTCTAAGGGTCCAATACCATTGGACTAGATTGGGATAGAACTTACATCGGTTTCGTGTTTGCGTGTGCTGTTTCAGCTCAACAGTTGTCAGACAATGTTACTTCAATTTAAACATGGCCTTAATATAACACTGAAGTAGGCTAAATATGAAGTTTTTATTGGAATACGTTTCAAATTAAGGTATTTCAAAGTTCCCAAAACCAACCAAAAATCAAGGAACTATTCAAGAATTTGATATGTGTAATCTAGAAATTCGCTATCGGCATAACAAAATAGATTCACAGGTATCTGGACAAAAGAGCGTATGCATGTATCATCAATTTTGGCCCAGTTGCGCAA
>Ga0058701_10001393_pt1 | contig 17034 bp, 10 predicted proteins | sample AgamicOrMae_FD_97039 | JGI IMG/M metagenome (GOLD analysis project Ga0058701, IMG submission 97039) | Agave microbial communities from Guanajuato, Mexico - Or.Ma.e | ecosystem: Host-associated > Plants > Phyllosphere > Phylloplane/Leaf | place: Guanajuato, Mexico | collected 2012-06-04
AAAAAAATGAAAAAAATAAAAGAATTTAAAAGTGCACTTTTAAAATAAATAGAAATGAAACACGAAAAAGAAGGTGAGAAAGAAGTGCAAAAAATATTAATACAACAAAAAAGTAATAAATACATAAAATAAATAAGAAGAAAAAAACTGCTTTGATAAAATAATATTGAGGCTTAGTACGTATTGGTCCGAGCTGTCGAGTTAAATTTTTCAATATACGAATAATGATCAAAATTATGATGTGTAGTTTTTGGAACGTTCGTTTTGTGTACTTTATCTTTGGACAGTTTGATTTTTCACCTGACGTAGCATTTTTTTTCTCGCCGAGCGACAGTAAAGCAAGCCACAGGGCACAAACCATTCAAGTAACTTTATCATACCGTTTTTTTTTTGTGTCACCAGACTGCCACTGCAGAGTAAGCGACTTGAGGCTTGGCGGCAGCGGAGCGGTAACGAAGTAAGGCACTAAGGTTTCCTCATGTAACGTTAGCTGTTTGATCTTTCCTTTCTTTACCGAACTTAAGCTATTGTATGTATTTCATCTTCCAAATAATTTCTGAAAAACTTTGAACCAGCACGGGACACGACTTAATAAATGGATTCTCTAAAATTTACTGGTAATGAATTTTTTCCTGTAGGCCTATCGTGTTGTCTTTTCGTTGCCTCCTCCTAAAGAAAGTATCATGCGTCTTTATTTGCCAGGAGGTTCGGACTGACCAGTTTGCTGTCCCGTCTTTTGCGAAGGTAATCTTGGTTATCCTCCTTCTCCCCCCTTCAGCACCTCTCCCCTGACTGTCAGTAGGGTCCCGTGGGCAGAGAGCCCTGAGCCAGCACTGGAGGGGCCCTTGAAAGGGGCTGAACGGCTGGGATGCCTCAGACTATCTAAATCCATCGATTATCGCGCTGATTGGAGACGTCAATGTAATTCTAGGTCAAAATTTATCATGTCTCCTTATAAAAATAGATGAGCTCCTTTTCCATTAGGACGTGAGTGGATTTGCTGTCTTATTGAAAAGTCAGGTCTATAATAGATCTTGTACGCGTAGTCGACCTCTCTGCTGAATTCGTGAAAAACGCGTTGCGATTTTCCGATATCGTTAGCTTTACTCAACGTTTTGCATTATCTGCCTCTTGTTTGATGCCTTTCGTTGCTTAGACGAGTTGAGCGCGGCATGAGGCACATTATATGTAACGGCCTTCAAGCCAGATTGAGCGGAGACATAAAGCATTACGACTTTATGGGATCAAGTCTCGCTCCTCTCAATGAATTGATCTATCAAAGATCTGGGTCGGATTATCAAGTCGGAGAAAAACGGAAGAAGGAAAAAAATGACCAATCAACATCGAAGTTTCTTGCCTGGTTTTTTTTTCATCGTTTGGAATTTTAATCAGAGCGAAATTGGTACACTACTACAGCTTGCATCTCAATAATGTAGGAGAAACAAAGGCACGCGGTTCACCCTGATAAACCAGTCGCATTGCAAGAACAAATAATAGATACCCTCTAAAGAAAGCAAAAACAAAAAAAGTATTGGCATGCTATAACTAGAATAGTATGCACAGTTTTGCAATGGCGCATTAAGGAGAGTGACGCAAATTACCGAGTAGGTTAGGTCAAGTTATGTACCCTAGGTCAACCTAGGTCAATATGAGTTGGGTGCATAGTACCTCGCTTCACTGTCGGTTTGCTCAACTCGACAAAAATTAAAATTACGGCGTTAAAAATGTTCAGTAGGTTTTCCAGTTACTGGGCTGAGTTCTTTATTTTGTTTCATGATCCGAAATTCAATTGCAACGGATGTTCCTTTGAAGTGCGGACGCCTGCAGCTCAGGCGTTTCCTTGAAAGCTTCGCGCGAAAAATGTTTCGCTGTAAAACGTTCAGTTGCGAATGCGAGACTGGCTTTTACCCACAGATCTAGTTACCACTAGAAAAGAGGGCAAAGTTGATTTGTAGAGTACATAATAGAGGATACTACATAGTAAAAGTCCCCGGAGCAGAAATGGTCTCGTCAGAAGCATCTTGAAGCGCCCTTCGCCATTCCAACGCTTCCTTGTCGTGGACAAATGGCAGCTATGTGATTTATTGGAAAGGAAGGAACTTTTTAACTGCCGCCATCTGGGCTGGGCCGGCGTCCGCCTGCTCTGTTTCTCTGCAGCCACACCTCGCCTGTCCTCGCCTCCTCTCTCTAAACCACTGCATTCCTTTCTTCTCCGGTTTGTTCGTCGACTTTGGATTCATTTCACACACCGACACTTCCTGTGCCTCTGGTTACGTTGCTCAACTGATAATACTCTTCTTTGGGACACTTTCACTCGGCTGAAAACGAAAACTTGACCTCGGACTGAGCTTTTGTTTTTCTTGGAGAAGTTTTTCGAGTCTCATCCTCTCGTATTGACTCTGGAATAGTAAGAATTCCCCTCTATGAGTCGCAAGTTTATCGAGAAGTACTTTGGCCCATGGAATTAATCTAATATAAGAATAAAAGAATGCACTCACCTCCAAATTTTTTTCCAAGTAATTTATTTATGCTTTTTTTGCATATCTTCGTGGAAACATTACTGCGTTCAATTGTGAACTGTACAATTGAATTAGTCCGAGCACTTAACTGCTTCAGCACCGAATTCTGTGCTGGAACTTAAAAACGTTGCTCTCGTTCCATTTTCATTTAATAATAATTTTTTGTAGGATAAAAGTCTCTCTTAAAGTCGCTTTTCCTCGTGTTGTTCCATCAGAGCACCCTGTCGAGACGCGGGCGGGATGCGGCAATTTCAAGTCGTATAAATCAGCCGGTGAGGTCAACATTTAAAGGGAAACACTTTGTTTAGCGAAAGAAAACAGCCGGCGGATTTTGGCCGGCGAAATCGCATCCACCTTTTATTTGCCCTGAATCCACACAATATCATGTTGTTCGAGAGATTAATAAAAAAAATTCGTTTCAAATGCCTCGATAATCCTACGTATCACGTTTTAATATACCGAATATCACGGCGATTGCTTTTTATTCAGCGTGCAGACGAATTACTTACAGAGGTACACGTGGTCTTTGAAGTCAGCATTGTGAAACCGCTGACCAATAAATGTACTAATTACATATTTTAAAAGCAATTCTATCGAGGAAACATTGGACTTTCGCTCTTTAGAGGTTCTGAAAACGTGATTAACTATATTTATTTTATTGCACAATTTGTGAGTTATATTCGAAAACCGATCAGAGAGAGAGAGAGAGAGAGCGTTCTTATTTGTACGTGAGTCAAGCTAGATTTCCGCTCGCCTTTGTTAGTTGTTGGCTTTAAAGAGGTAGTTGGTAGGCCAAGTCTTTAGGAGGTTTTCTTTTGTAGCCTCTCGGAAAGAAGAGTAATTAGTGTTTCCGACCGGGCAATCAGCTAAGACGCGCACTCAACTCAGTCCGAAGCGTTGAGGTGCGCCCGTCTAATCGGCCGCTGATTGCTGGCCTCAGCTGTGCCTTCTTCATCGCATTTCCGACTAGTTAACCCATTCCTATCGCCACTTTCAATTTCAAAGGACGCATTTGCTGCCTCTTATATCACATCTCTCGTCGCCAGGACTTATCCTGGTCACGGCACCAATGTAAGTTTCTGCCGAGCGCAGCAATGGTGACGTGAGACATTGAGCACCTAATCTCTGTTCAACTGGCCTGGTGCCGTTTACTCTTTAGTGTCAATGGCAGGAGTTTCTAGCTAGAGGAAACCGAGGGTTAGCTGCTGATGTCAGTTGGGTATCAGATTTGGCGACAGCAGAGTGGTAGTGATGTGACGCACTTGCATTGAAGCTTGCCCACGCAGTTTTATGCCGTTGATTCTCATGATATGAAGGATTCAACAAGATGTTGAAGATGAAACCCTTATAACTGACAGTGATTGTGCGTTCGTTATGTACACGGAATCTAAACTGTTGTCTTCTTTTGTTTCAGGTGGGTTCCGGAGTAGGACATTACGCAGTTTGCATCGAACGAGTTATCAGGTCGTACGAGTTGTAGAATTCAAGGGTTTGAATCTTAAACGTCGTCTATTTGAACTTTGTAGGCAGCATTTTTTTATTGGATTAGTTCACAGGCAGAGTGTTAGGTAGAATTGCTTTAACCGATATCTGTGCCCAAACGCTTACATTCAGAGGTAAAAATGCAGTTTGTTAAGTTTATTATTTACCCTTTGAGACTTAGTACCAAAAACACTATCCTAACATATTTTTTATCAAATGCGCAGTGAAAATGGGCGTTGTCGGTATTTTGTAATTTTCAAATGGGTTCTACCTGTATGGATAGGGGAGCAATGGGCTAGGAGTCGCTATCCTCTTCCGCAGCGGCAAGGAAAAAAAAAATAGTGTGGAGGTTTACGTTACCTTCGCCTCCTCTTCAGAAGAAAGATTAACATCTTGCTGGCAGACAAAGAAAAAGGAAGGTAGAAAAAAATCCGGAGAACGCGGCTTAATGAAAAGCTGCCAGGTCTCCTGGAAAAGTTTTCCTCTTACCGATAGAATTGTGTGTTTCACATTTCACGAAAATTGATCGACAGCTTGGAGTGAAAGCTATAATACGTCGTAGCGATTTTTCTTCGTTAAAGTTCATAGCCCCAGCAGTGTCATTAATCACTTCGCCTTTTGATACGTATTACTCCCTGAAAGTGATACACAATTTTGAATAACGCCTTAGAGACGAACGCCACAGCACCATTTTATTAATCATTGCGGTGCTTCTCAATTGCAGCTTAATTTATACATATTTTTAAAAGTATTTTAGCCCGTGGTAATAAATACATAACTTACTGTTGTAAGTGTTAGTTCCAATAAGCTCTTTTACATATGCTGTAACCTAGAATCCCTGTGCATTTTAATCAGCACTTATGCCGCTCCCCCACCGATTTCAAAGTCGCAAAGATCGGAATGATTTGCGTGCAATTTTGACAACGACAATGCAAGTGCCTTTTCAGCGCTTTCTTATTATCGGTTTCAAATTCCAGTGTGAGCGTATTTAAAGTATTTTTTATCAACTATTGCCAAAGCGCCTTTTTTTTTACAACAGTCTGTGTTTTAAGCCCCGGTATTTTTCCGTTCCTGTTTACCCACTCCTTTTTGATCATACATTAATTTTTCGTTATGAAAAAAAATCAAAATACGTCCTTTTGGAAAGCTTAAATGCTTCTTTCTGGTATCATGAAAATTATCGACAAGAGTACGTCTTTTTGTGAGCGGTTACCCAGCTGCGATCTACGGCAAAATCCGTGAAAGAGCGAAGGTGTCAAAAGTTCCTTCAGCTCAACACGTTGTTGTCCCATAAAAAGAGAGCCGCCCCTCTCTCCCCTTTGCCGCCTGGATCTGACACGTGAGGCGCACTAAATGCACTCAGAGTCGTTACCCCATCGCACCTCTAAGCACTCTGTTTCATAGGCTGCATTTGTTATTAAAAAAGAAGTTATCTCGTTTATTCAACTTAAATCATAAAAATCCCCTCGGGCTTCATAACAACTTAGAGAAGTCGCAATCCATTTCATATTTATTGGTATCTGGGTAGTTTTTAAGGTACTATAGTTCCAGCCTAGAGCAGTAGAGGAAGCGTTTTTTTTGCATGTTTTGAATTTAATTTTATTCAAACCCATTTTGCAAGACCCCTTGATTAGCATTGATAAATAGCTTTATTACAAGGCCCAATATAATCGAATCGTAGTAAATCATACGCTTCAAAGTACCGTAGTGTTCCTCGTAAGCGACATTCTTTACGAATTATAGTTTTAGCGTCTAAGACCCGTCTATCACTCCGCTTTGCCTGGCAACAAAAGGAAGAACCTAAAAGGTGGAAAATTCAATATTTAAAATATTCATAGTGCAGTTGAAACGCTATGCGGATCAGGACGGAGCATTATTCAGTATCTTTCTATGAAATCAACCCGGACTACCGGTCCATTAGTGCGTTAGTAATTCTTCGTAAACAGTTGCGGAAATCCTGAACCGCAAATAGTGAGGATGCCTCCGCCATATTGCTTCCGCTTGAGCAGGACAACCGAAAAATAAACTAGCGCAGGAAAGGAGGACAGAATGTCCACTTAGATTGTATCCCGCCCGCACAAGACGCGCAGTGGCGGCAGCGCGGCGGTGCATACAAGGAGCAAGAAGGACCGACTTGGCCACACCATATTACATCACGACGATGCTTGGAATTTAGAGTACGCACGCTATTTGCATGCCGCAAGGCGGTGCAGCTGGTGGCGCCCTCGAACGGTCAACGCAAGGCACTTGGATTCTCGCTTAGAAGGCGAGCGAAGAAACATAGGCAATCACACCAAAACTTTGATCGGACAAGTTGAGGCTTCGGAAGTAAGCACAATGTGAAGTCTGGCAGGTGTGAAATGCTCGTGGCGCACAATTGGACGAGTGTGTGTGGAATGGAGATTGGCAATAGCCCAGCGAGGCGCGAGCAAAGTGAGGCACGAGGTACGTAAGCGAATCTGAAGCGATGCGAGTCCTGAAGACAATACATTACGTGTAACTTAGGCTAGATTGGGTTGCCTGTAACGCGGTCCGTTGTCTCTCTTCTCAGCTTGGTGACGAAAGTTAAAAGTATGCGAATTAATAGGTTTGGAATATCGTCAACCGCGGTCGTGACTGCCCTTAAGCACAAGATATTCTCAATATAAGCCAAGAATTTTTCGGAAAGACCTCATGCTGGCTCTGCGTGACTTTCAGTCGAAGTCCTGAACATCGAGATGAAATAGCTGAGTGTCATGATGCTTATGAGGAGTTTTTTTTCCCCTCCCCGATAGTCATCAATAAGAGGGATAGTTTAGCATTCTCCACATTGACAGTTTATGATGGCGAGGGGAGCGGTAAACGGGGCGGCGCAAAAAATGCCGCTGGAACGGCCCACGTAGTGCATTATCCCAGCACAACTCCAAAGCGAGCTGTTGTTAAACGCTGCTTCCGCAGCGACAATCCTGTATGTAAAATTTGCGAAGGATGGATTTTTAGGGACCCCAATAATGAAGCGTTCATTTCAAGTTTCACTGATTTTTTTTTGGGGGGGGGGATCAACCCAGTTATTTATCGATCCTATGTGATTTCAGAGAAGTTTCATTTCAAGGATGAAGATATATCCATTATCAAGTGAGAGCTCTTGTCGATCCTTTTCACTAGTTATGATCGGTCGTTTCATCCTAAAAGCTATCCAAATTACTTTTGTCGGTTTATCTGAAACGAATCATCCACCCAAATTTGGTTTCTGAGTTTTTGAGAAAATTGGGTCTTATGGTATTGAAGTCGACGGTTCGTTTTATAGGAAGAGATGTAATGCTTTCCAATGAAAATGAGAGTTGTGTTTAATCAGCCATCGTGATAGAAATGACAGGAACGGATTCGTCGAGGTAAATGACCATTGTCGCTAAAACCCTAGTTAGCGTACGTTAAATTAAGTCGTGGATTATGCGTCGCTCTGCTGTTACTCTGTTCCGCTCGGAGACGAAAGATGGAACTCAAGAAATTGTAAGTTCCGACTATCAAATTTGCTGTGTAGAATTTTACGCTCACTTGAGGCATAACTGGGCCAAGATAAAAACAAATCCGTCCGTTGCTCCGAAAAATAAGTGATATGAGGCAGTGCATTCCGCCAGGGAATCTGAGTAGTAGGCGCATTCCACCGCGCAGCGTGAGGCAGGCACAATAGGGGTCACGTGGGAGGTCGGAATGGGGAGGGGGGGCGATACAGGCAATCGGCCGATACCCAGCTGCCACGAAAGAATTATGTCTCTGGCTTGGAAAGAAGCCAGGTCCAACTAAACACAACTTACCCCCGCAATCTGTATACAAGAACCATGTGCCCCATACGGCAGACAGTAAATGCCCGATGTCCTCCACCATTCTACAGATAAGAATATATCTACCGATAAAATCAGGGGAGAGACGGAAAAACAACACCGGGTGCCTCTGCTTCGGTCAAACGTATCGGTTGCCGGTCGCTGACTCACCCACTGATACTGTCTTACAAACGATTTTCAATCCTTGAATAATGCGTTTGAACGATTTCTCGTTTTTCGAAGATTTCTTTGCTTTTATTTCAAGCACAGAGAACGGATAATACCTGTATCGTCTGGTTGAAGACAGGAAATTGTGACTTAATCTTTGTTTCTAGAATGAAACATTTTGAGGTAACAAAGTCAATCATAGGGTGAAGAAAATCTATTTTGAAGATCCCTTTTTCTTTCTTCTTGTGTTTTTTGCTATTGCTTTTTACTGCTAGTGAGAAGATACGGCTTGCTTGACTACCCGACATTCCGTGTAGAGGAGTGTAGTGCCCTACCTCGCCTTTCTGTCGATGTGCTCTACTAGGACTTTATTTGGTGCCGTGACCAGGATCCAGCCAAGTGAAGAATACAGAAAGAAGAAAATACAAACTCTAAAATTGATAGCGGTGGCACCAGCGTCACGGGGCCTTGTTTTCTGTAACGCAGCTAGTTAAGATATGATTAAAATAACAGCAGCTGTTTGGGGAGAAAGTGTTAAGACGCAGTCTCCGCTTTCCGCATTCGCTTTTAGCTTTATTGGCGAACGGAAGTATGAAGTGAAGTCTTTTGTGTCTCTCCCCCCAAAACGAGATAAGTTTTCTGCGGAACCCACACGCTCACGCTCGCTATACCATCCCGCGGCGCAGCGAGGCGCCCGAGCCTTAATTAATACAACATCCACACAACGCTAACACTCGTATCAAATTAATAACACACTCTTTTTTATTACAATTATTTGAGGTTAGGGCTGTTTTCAATGGGTCTGGTTAGATTGGCTGACAAGTGAGTGTGGATTTGGCTAGTTTAGGATGGGTCCTTAAACCTAGTCGCGTTAAGTTATTTTAGGTTCGGTTGGCGTAAGTTCATGTAATTAAAAGTTGAACCAGTTTAAAACACGTTGTTACAACTTTAAACAAAGAACTGCTCGTAACTGTAATTTAAAAAAAGACTGTTGACGCTGTTTTAAATTCAAGATGGTTAACTTGTGAGAGATAACTAAGCGCTTAGTGGGTCAAGAATGACCTCGCAGTTGCGCAAAGTGGCTAGTCAGGGGGCCTTCTCGAAAAGGAAGTTTCCACTGACCGCAGAGGTCGTTACTCTTCTAAATTGATAAGTAAAAAGTAGAGTCCCTGGATGATGGGTGTCCGAAGCAAAAGCCGAGTGTGTTTGGCCACGGTCCCTGGTGAGCCACCTTCTTTCGCATCTCTGAAGGGACGCGCAATTTCGGGGACCCCGTTACAACCGACCGTATGTGGTTAGCGGAGAGGTAGGCATGGCGCATTTGCTGAGGAGGGGTTTTCATTGCACCCCCACGCCGTCGTCCATCACCCCCTCCCTTCCTTCCCCCCCCCCACCCCCCCCCCCCCCGCCAGTTTACTTACCTACTGCGATGGGACCACCTAACCCCACTTTCTTCTTTTCTCATTCCCGCCTTCATCTCAAGTCAGTACATTCCGTTTGTCTTGGCAGCGTGCCTCTTCGTCTGGCGCACGCTTTTCGCCTATCTTCGCTCTCTCTCGCGAGAACAAGCCTCTTGGTGATACTTTGCAATATTCTCCTACAGTTGTAGCTGGTGCACACGTGGGATACGCCGAAAAAAAGAGCTTTTTGTCTTCGGACAGATCGAGTTACCTCCGCGCGGCTCGTAATAATATCCTAGATGCGCAAAATGTGTTTTGATATGTAGAGAACAAATGAATGATTGTGAGTTATTATAAAATATTTATGATCGCACCGAAACGAAATTTCACGGAATTAAAAACATTTTCATTTATCAGTTTTAAGCGGCTTCATTTAAAGAGTTTTTGAGCAAACCATTTTTGCCGCGGTTACAGCAATTTTTGAGAAGAGGGAGGGGTTAATCGAAACGGATTTTTTTCGGTTTTGCTGAAACATGTTAATGTCTATTAAATAAAGTCATTGTTACACGTGTAATTTACTGAACATCCAAGTCAGGTCTCCTCTACGTTTTTCTTAAAACGTAGTGTGTGTTCACTATTTCCCCGGCAGCTTACTTTACCATCCCTCTCTGTCAGTTTGCTGCCATCCCTATCTTACTTCAGCCAATCAGACGATGTAGAATCTCGTCATCATTTACATTTCGATTTTCGCCAAAGTTTTACCGTTGTCACTGTTTGATTATCCATGATCAGTGCCTTCCGGTTCCTCCAAGCACTTCCTAATATCGTCAATGTTGCGGTTATGCTAAATAGGAGGACAATCACATACCTAAAAGCTGCATTTGAAAGAAGGAAAAATAAAAGACGGCAGTTTTGCGCAGCGTTTTGATGCGAATACGGCGGGCAAGCTTGTTTGCCGCAGCGCGGAAAGACTGCGACGAACGACAACAATACGTCTTGCAGGCAACAAAGACAACAAAGCTCGAAACCCGGCCGTCTCACTTCCCCAGCCGCACCGCCGCCGCAAGATGAATTGTAAATGACTGCCCCTCTGCAGGGCTGCCCGTTTAACACCGGAACTTTTACCCAAACCAAAGTATTTTAATTAACTAAAACATCCAACATAAATGTATTCGATTCACATGGACACAAATAGGTGGTGCCGTGCTCCTGCTTTGGTATACACCTAAATTCTGTCGCATGTTATGGTTCGTTTTCCAGAGTTCATCAATAGTCATTTTGCAAACGAAAAGGCTTGTCGGCGAGAGCTTCCAATTTATGTAGCTTTGATAAGCCATGCTCGGAAACTAGCGAATACGCGTGACCTGTTTCATCTTTACGTTTGTAATGCGGATTTGTAATTTTTCTGGATTCATTAAGTGATGGCCGTATTGGATGGGAAGCTTCCCTCCGCATGCCTTTATCCCATTCGGCTATTCGATTGATAGACTTATCCGGGAAAATTTAACTGAACGTGCCAACAATATGACGTTGGGCATACCTTGTATAGTCGTGTTATAATATGCCCACGTTAGAGAGCTCTTATATTTTTGGAGCGTTCAAGAAGGTCGTAAATCGTTTTGGGAGTGTTAAAGGCCTTGCCATATTCATTCGGGATGCCACAATGTATTTTTACATTTGGAAGAAAAACATTTTAAAAAAATAGGCAATTTTTTTAAATGCAAGTAAAAGTTAAATTTATTTTTTCCACCCATCAAAACGCACGTAGGCAAAAAAATACAAATCACAATAATTTTAAAAAATAGGTGATGTTTTTCAGACAGTCCAAAAACGAAGACTGTATGAATCGTCCTAAAACGACGATATATTTTAACGTTGAGGCGTCAGTAATTTCCGTTTCCAAGTTTACCGAGTCCGCACGATCCATACACGGTGCGAAGGAGAAATTCTCATTCGAAGCCGTTTTCAGCTGTAGTTTTACCTCCCGAGGTGAGCTGATATTTTTAGTGACCTGATCAAATGCAGCTGGCTATAGTATGATCGATGTCTGCCCGTTTAGAAGATTCAAGGTCATTTAGTAACTGTGCACCGCAGTATTCTCAACAGCTCGATCTTTTGAGCAAAACTTGTTCTAATAACTATTCCTCAGTTTGGAAAGTTCAGCAATGCTCTACTGGAAGATGTAACTTAGTGGATCAGGAGTGAAAGGACACGACTTCATTAGAATTACCCCGCAAAAAGTTTGTTCCAAAGAGGGGAAATCAAACCAAAATGTGCCAGTGTCAGCTGTATTCCACATTATTTCTGCCCCTTTCCCCTCCCTTCAATAGGATTTCACACCCAATCCGGCCAAAGTTGAGACGCTTTCGTATGCATACTTTCTAATGAAATCAATTTCCACAGCCAACGAATCAAATTGATCTTCAAACTTTTGGGAATATCTAGTGGAATATTGAAATTGCAGACCGAGGCTCGATATATGCATCATTGAAAAAGATAGAGATGCAATCACTGAACAAGTTACAGTTTTCTTAAAATGTAGCCAATAAAGCATAAACCTGTTTATTATTCTGGAAAATTGATATTTTTTTTTCTTCAGCAAAGACAATATTAGCTTCAGCCAAGAAAATAGATTGCCTAACCCCAGGAGATTTTTTTTCTCTCATAAATTAGAAATCAAGCGTTTAATGAAAAAAGTTGTTGGCACAAAAATAAATGTGATAAAAAAAGAAGAAAGCGCTCTTGTGGTTGAAGAAATTGACGCACTTTCTAGTTTGATGGAGTTATTGCTTTTTAAGTTGTATGTTATCGAGCGGATGGACTAAAATTGACTTTTTCGCTTTGACACCTTTTTTCCCAGAGCAGGGAATAAACAGTGGCATTGTCGAGTAGATGATTCCCGCTGTTCATTTGGTTTTCATTGCATCAGTGGGGCCTAGCTCCCATAGCCATGGATTTTGATCTGTTGGACGGTTGTATGCAAATGAGAGTTGGCGTTAATAATTGGAGTGATGGAGCCCTGGAGACCTCCAACACAGGATTTCTGCCCACAATCTCTTCACCATGCGTTTACGTATCAATTGGAATCCCGGGAGTCAATTTTACACGGACAGTTCCAATGAAATGAGCGCGAAGTAGAAGCTTTCCTGAAAATATAGCCAACTTTAGTTATTTTTTACTTTCCGTAAGAAGCATAATTATAGAGGAATAAACTAGCGATCTGAGACCAAAGATGATCAATTCAGCAATCCAAAATTTGGGATTCTATGGCATTAAATATTCTTGATTTAAGTATTCATGTAGAATTCTGAAGAAAATCTTGTCTCATTCATTAGTCAGAAAAGTTTTTGATAACATGTATGATTAGAATAACGGCTATATATACGTGTATATAAATTATTGAGATATTCTAGAGTGACTGAAGCTCATTTCTTTAAAGTGATCACGCATTTTTTTGAAATTCTTTGATATATGGATGAAACCATATGATAGGTTACTGTTATGGTATCGCCACTTAGGTGACGAAGCAGGTTTTACGGTGAGTTTGTTTGAACCGAATGCTTGGTACAGTACATTACAGATCGCTTAGCTAACTACTACGCATAACGACTACAGTCAATTTCAAGTAATGCATTTACCCCACCTTGGCCTATATTGGCACTGTCTTTTATGATGACCACGGCTAGCAAGGCTTTGTGGTCTAAGTTAGGTAGGTATGATCGGTACGCATGTTCTCACCTACAGAAGAATTATTATGTATAGACCAAAAGTGTGTAGTATCTTTTATCTGAGGTCGAGCATTTTTTTTACTGTCTTTTTTAAATGATTCTCTGGTCATTATTTCTATTTTGGTAATGAAGGAACACTTTTAGTGAAGTAGGTAGGTGTTATGTCGATAATGTTTAAGTGATAGGTGTCAGGCAGACGATGAGTTGGCACCAAACGGCTGTCAGCTATTTTGGTGGCAAGCATGGTGCGGCGTGGCGGGTCAAATTGGTCGCGTGGACGATCAGATTACGTGCGGTGTCGCAGACGAATGTGGAAAATATGTGGGCGAGCGTCGGTCCGGCCAAACGACCGTCCAGGCGCCCATATTGATTAGCGCGCATAGCTGCTCAGCCGACCACTTAATCAAATCAGACCTACTCTTACACCAATAATGAGCAACAAAATTAGACGTAATTAAACGCCAAATATTGCCGCATCGACTTTCCGTCGGGCAAGAATCTTTTTGCGATATAATTAAAGTTGCAAACCGGACGGGAGGTGTCAATTCGCTCGGAAATAACGACGAGCAAAATAAAAACAGAATAAAATTAAAAAATATGGACCGGATAAGGCAGTGGCGGGCAAACAAGAAATTAATAAAGTTGGACACAAAATTTACTTGGCCCTACTAGCAAACGTGCAATGATGTGGAATTATATGACACAATTTTAGTCGCCGCGGCTCTTTTGATGTCAACATTTTTTTAATTGCCCGTTGTGTCAATCAGAAGTTGGCTGGCCGAATCAAACCAAACTTTTTCTTTTTGGTCGTTGTCGAATTAAGTGTCAAATGTTTGGCCACTCAATGTGTTCGCTGCTCCCCTGCAAACCAGAATTTACAAAATAACACTGTTGGATGTAGTTCTTCGCGTTTTAGGAGGCACTAAAAACAAGTGGATGCGTGATGCAATTTTTCCTGCCGTGTGTTTATGTTATCCAAGCGGAGCCCGTTTTCATGTAGGTCAAGAATCATAGTCGCGTCTGTCGAATGGATTGCTTAGGCTAATAACAGTTTCGTCGAAAGAGCTTGGCCCGGCGCGAATCCACAGCAGAGGCAGCTTGTCCCTCACGTCATCCACACCAGCGCCAGTGTCGGGAAAGATCGACGTGGGAGACTCATTAGCCAATGTCGTTAATTGGTCGTGCACACAAAGGCAGCCCGCCTTGTCCCGTCTCGCGCTTGAGGGGCAGTCCACGCGGAACGGACACTGATGACATGTCAAAAAGAAATTACTTCTGTGAACGGCGTGGTGGTTTCCTCCTTCGATGCATCCTCAACTGCTTCATGCTCACTTCAGCACCCCCCAAAAAAAAGTTTCGAGGAAGGGAACCACAATGATTGCTCATGTTTTTACAGTGCGGCTCCGAAGACGTTCATCTGTGGCTAATACTACATTAGCCGCACAGACGAATCGCCATAAATTTGGTTCAGTTTGCTAGGCTTACTTTTAACAGACGATGCTTTTAGAAAAAGAGTATTTCTAGTCCCAAAGCATGCTCACTGGAACAACTTAGCGCATGGTACCAGTTCCATATTCGAGAAGCTTCCCATAAAAGCAGAAGATGGACACTTCAGGACATGGAGAATGGTCCGAAACGGATTTCCTACCGGTGTTCCGTAATGGCAATTACCTCAGCATGAGGGTTCTTGTTATAAACAGCAATTAAAGTTTCGGCTGTAATGCCTTAGCACGTACGCACCTGAGGCAGTGCAGCCGCTGGGAACGTAATTCACAGCCAAATCCACGTCGGCGCAAAAGAAAAACAGCCGCTGGAAGAATTCAAATTAAAGCGGCGGAGACTGTTGCTGAGGCTGGAGCAAGAGCGAACGGAGCTGCTGAGGCAAGAGCTGCTGATGACTGGAGCACGAACAGATTATAAATGGCGGGAACAAGTGGCATCTCAGTTGTGGTCTGGTATTTATTCAAGAGGGGGCTGCTTATATACTGTCGTAAAGGTCTCTGAGATACGACAGCATGTATTTTTCGTCAAGGTCAATTCAAGGTCGCGTGCCTCGTGGATTAGGAATGGCTTCCCTTTCTTGCGGGAAAGCATTCCGTTTATGAGAATCCCAAAGGTCGTCGTTCGGCTTGACCGGTGGCCGACCTGTCCCCAGCCAACCTGTTCCAAGACCTAATACCAGTCCCAAAAAACCTTGTCCCGAGCAATTTTGTCCCCAGCCACCTTGTCCCCAGCCAACCTATTACAAGACCTAATACCAGTCCCAAAAAACCTTATCCCTAGCAACTTTTTCCCTAGCCACCGTGTCTACAGCCAACCTGTTACAAGACCTAATACCAGTCCCAAGAAACCTTGTCCCAAGCTACCTTGTCCCCAGCCAAACTGTTCCGAGACAACCTAACCTCACCGTTAGTCCCAAGAAACCTTGTCCCTAGCAACTTTGTTTCCAGCCACCTCGTCCCCAGCCAACCTGTTCCAAGACCAAATACCAGTCCCAAGAAACCTTGTCCCTAGCAACTTTGTCCCCAGCCACCTTGTCCTCAGCCAACTTGTTCCTAGACCTAGTACCAGTCCCAAGAAACCTTGTCCCAAGCAACTTTGTCCCCAGCTCCCTTGACCCTAGCCAACCTGTTCCGAGACAACCTAACCTCAGTCCCAAGAAACCTTGTCCTCAGCAACCTTGTCCCCATCCAACATGTCCCTGCGGATAACGAAACTTTTGAATAAGCAAAATGACTTGCTAAGGGCTGAATCCAAGGGCGTGAACCTGGCACCACCTGAGCTGTTAAAGAACCTCCCTTTTATGGGTACCTCTAAGGGCATCCCACGGATGAATGTTGCCCGGAGGCTGAATGGCAATACTCCTCTCCCGTCTGGGAGGTCATCGTCTCTGCAAATGGTCGTATCCATGAGCGGGAGTAGCTGGGGCCTTTCGGGAGAAAGTGGCGCCATGCGGGTGGCTCAATGCTTTTGTGGTAAATTTGATTCAGCACAAAGGCGTTTGTCTCTGTTTCAGGCGACGCTCGCTGTTCCGCCATTTTTTCCCCGCCAAGATGGAAAACGATCTGTCGTCTTGTCGCGGAGCCGGAATTGCGTTTGAAAAGCGCACACATCAAGTCTGACTTAATTAATGACGATTCACTGGCGGAAAGTGTGTCTTATTAGATAGCAACAAGTTGTTTTAATTTTAAATGCAGGTTCGACTCGACTTTTAATCACATATTTCTTTATCAAAAAAGAAATATTTGTAAAATGCTGTAAGGCAAATGCTCCAATACTTATGGCAGTGCAACGTGATTAACAGCTGTTCCGATGTCAAACCCTCGATGGTTTCGATCGTGGGACAGCTGGTGCATCGTGCAGTGCATCAGATAGACTTCGATCAGCTGTCCGGTGGGCCAGCTGGTGGGTTAGCTGGTGGGCCCTTTGGTGGGTCCTGAGATCCGACTCGGAACGATTCTGAGTGGTTCCGCCTGGTTCGGCTTTGCGTTCCGCTTTGCTTCTCGTCAGCTTGTGCTGTCCCAAGGGTTCACTCCAAGTAATTTAGGGCCCGCGGCGCCGCGCCGTGCTGCGCCGTGCATTTACCCACACGGGATGGATCTGCAGCCCCCAAACAATGATGAGACGACAGACTTCGGAAGAGCATCGGGAAAAATCGTTTCTCGAACACTCCATTAACACACGCAATGCTTACACTCCAAAAATATCGAACCCGTGCTCTCTAATGAAATTTCTGAAGAAATTCTCTAAAGATCGTCTTCGAGAAACTTTGGATCGAGAATCCCCCGAAAACTTAATTCTTTTAAGTATCAAATATTTTTTATTCTTTTTTTTTGTTAAAGAAGTCTAGGTCAAAAAACATTCCTGTCAAAGAAGTAATCTGGCGGAAGACCTCCCTGTCCCAAAGTTTTCCCCAACTTCTGCCTCACAATATTCC
>Ga0058701_10001394_pt1 | contig 17030 bp, 6 predicted proteins | sample AgamicOrMae_FD_97039 | JGI IMG/M metagenome (GOLD analysis project Ga0058701, IMG submission 97039) | Agave microbial communities from Guanajuato, Mexico - Or.Ma.e | ecosystem: Host-associated > Plants > Phyllosphere > Phylloplane/Leaf | place: Guanajuato, Mexico | collected 2012-06-04
CCTATCTTTAAGGGCTTGTGGACGTTCCATATTTGAACTTGTGAGCGCTTTGATGGTTTTGGGTTGTAATTTTGACTTCTGTAAGAAAATCTTTTACCAAAGACCGCAAAATAATGATGAAACATATAAATTTTAAGGAACGAAAAAAGGCTATAAAAATCGTGTCGAAACGATCCGCCGTTATTTCCGCTTTACAAAAAGATCCGCCGTTATCGCACAAAGGTGTCGCTTTAACCTAACCAAATCGTTTCCAAGCCTGATGTCGCTTACTTCTCAGCGGCAGCTCCTCCCACCGGAAAGTAAGATTCAGTACGCTTGGCGAAAAACAGGAGCGGAGAGGTAGCGAATTTAGACATCGACACCTAACTTTGCCTATCTTCACGGAAAAAAATGGTTTGTTACGGGAACAAAATCAGAAACAACAAATAAACTTTTTGTTGCTGCAACCGAAAATCTGGCTGTAGCAACCAAACGTTTTGTTGATAGAACTAAACATATTGTTGATGTAACAAAATATTTTTGTTATCCCTATTTTAAAAAAAAATGATTTTGTTGGTATAACAAAACCTTTTATACCGTGTGCGGTTATGTTAATTCGCATTATGAAGCGGACGGTTAAAGAAAGTTGGAATACAGGTGGAAAATCGAATCTTTAGAACTGGCTGTAATCCACGAGACAATCCACTCGCAAACTCGTTAGGGAAATGAAAAGAAACGACGTTCTGTAAACGTTTGAGTGAAATTCACTCGTTTGAGAATAACCGCGTTCAGTTCTCCAGGACCAGAACCAATGAAGAGATTCGCCTTTAAGAGGAAATTTCACGAGCAGTACCGTACCGTTTACAAGAGTGGACTAAACAACTTTGTAGCTTTACTCAGTAAAGCTACCAAGTTGTTTTGTAGCTAACTCAGTAAAGTTACAGTAAAGTTTACTGAAAACTTTGAAACTTCCTTTAAACCACATCAGTTCAAATGAAACTGTTCCCTTATTCTTAGAAGAAGAAAAATCTCAATTTTTGCGCGTAGCGTGCTGAAAATGTATAAGGTCCATCATCACTGACAAAAAGACTTCTATTTTTATGCATAACACGTAAGTGGGTGAAGCATCGTTCCACTGAGCTTGGCGAGATAACGTAAGTAGGTTAATGTGGAGGAGCTGGCCCTCGGGCCTCCTGCCCCACGGCCTAGCTCCTGCCGCCCAGCCAACGATCATACAAATATTTAAAGTCATCTTCCCCTATAGCCCTCGAGCACCCCCTCCCGTCGGGGGGCCAATCTCTCCCCTTTCACCTGTTCTTTTGCGATCTCGGTAAACGACGTCTGGGGGAAAAAAGTAGACGCCTGTTTCATTTTGCACTGGAGCCATTTCAGCGGGGCTCTACAGGCCATTCTGCACAGAGAGCGTCGCGATTGCTCTAACAATGTAAGAATAAATCCGATCCGACGATTCACACACCGAATACCGGAAAAAAATCCATAAAAACCTTCAAAGAAATTTAAGTACTGTAAAAAATACACGTTTAGCCAGGACCAATGAAATTTCACTACTCATCCTGTAACAACCGTGTCACTGAAAATTCAATAAAATTTCATTAAAAATCCGCTAAATTTCACAAAAATTAGAGGTTCTGCAAATCTAGTTGTCAGATCGATTTTACGGGAGGATAGGGTGTTTAAAAACGAAAGTATTCCGAAAGAGAAAATATGCTAAAAGTACGTATAGGCTTACGTTTGGGATAATGATTTAAGTATTCCGGTTCGTTTTAGATATGTTCAACTAGGTTGTATCATTATGATTAGTCACACGTTACTGTAGAGACCTTTTATTCCGGCTCAATTTATAACATTCTTTAGATAATGTTGGGTAATACTTCAACTTCACGTAGTGCAAAAAAAGGAAGAAAAAAACCTTCCTTAATCTCAAAAGTTGGTCAAATCTATTGAGTTGACAGTTTTCGAAGGATTAATTCACAAGAAATAACCCTGCTAAATGAATAGAGAGCACATGTCTAAATTGTTCAAGAAAGCGACGAGTGAGCAAGGTGGCATATTGTGCGCCAACTGGCGGAGATTACCTTTACTTTCATTAGCCGTTCCGCCTCCTGAATGGCGGTTTGCTATCGTGTCGCTTCTCGCCCTCCCCCCCAAAAAAGGCGTGGAATAGTGAAATATTTGGCTTGTATTTAATTATTATTATTATTATTATGAAAAGAAAAAGTTATGTAACACCATAAGTTGCTACTCTCCGAACAACTCCATAAAATTTAAAACAGCGCTCTTGGTGAGCTCAAACTCGTATATAAAATACGGCTCAATCAAGTTTAAAGGTTGTTTCGATTCCTCACAAGTAAAACGAATTTAAAAAAAAATCAAAAAATTAAAAAAAAAAATAGTGGGGGATGTTTTGCCGAATGCTCGTCGAGACGGTTATCTGCGTCAAAGGAACGCCATTGCTCAGCGTTTCTCTCTTCTTTTTGGTGGAGGGAAATGTTTTTATTTCAAAAATTGTCGCAGGTTATTTATGAAGGCCAGGGCAGTATAATAAATAATTATAAAGATGTACGGAACACAAGGCGGTGCTGTTCTTGCCTTTGTTTGTCCCTCCTGATGAATCGAGATCAACGGTTTTGCAGCATTTTCATGGTTTTGTTTTCCATTCCACGTTCGAAATATTTTTTTAAGTGCTTCACGGAGGAAATGAATTTTACCTCAACAAAACGAATGTTGATATAGCTTCAGCAAACCAGAATCTTTGTGATCATTTCAATTGTTCCAACAATATAAATTGTTATCACGATTAAAATTGTCGCCATAACAGGGGATATTTTTACAACAATTCTAGTTCGCTAACGTTATAACAATAATAGTTTTGTTGAGACAATGATGTCATTTTCTCCGTATTGATATCAGCTATTTCAAAGGTAAAAAAAAATACTTAGATTTCGGTGTGTGAAACCACAATTAATCACTGAAAAAATTGAATGAAAAGAAACAATGGTGATGGGGTGAATAAAGCCGGGCAAGGCGGGCGAGCTCAACTAAAGAGTACAAGTAACGCCACCTGGCGGCCAACTTGTTTACTTTCACTTTACTTGCGTGTCGCCTGGAGCGATTTGGGCCTCTAAATCTCACTATGCGATCTAAACCCTGAAAATTCGAATAAACCTTGAAAATCGGAGTGGCCACGGTTTTCAAACTGTTGAAAAGTATAGCACGGAAATGTTGAGTTAATGCTTTGCCTCGATTTAACTCCAATGAGGCAGGCAATCTACCATAAAAATAATCTGGACTCTGAGCATGAAAATAAGCTGGTTAAAATAGGCATCTTATCAGCTGCTCAAGAGCAGCATGTCCGTCCACATTAAACGGGTTAAGGTCTCTTACAAAACCGTGTTTAGTTATTGATAAAATCTTTATAAACAAATAAAAATTTTAATGTGCACTTTTCTGTTCTTTCTCGGAGCACGGTTTTTAATGAGTATCGACTAAAAGGATAGGATAAAAAGATCTTATTTTCAGAGTGAATTCCAAATTAACTAGTTTGCGCGTCACAAACATGAAACGTTTTTTGTGAGGAGTCTCTCTGAATATTTGCTTTGCCATCCCTGGATATGAGAGAGACGTCTATTTCGCCGGGATTACGGCGGGTTGCGGCGGCGTCTGAGGGGATTAACACGATCTGAGAGAGGGATCGGGTGGGGGGGGGCGCTTCACACACAGGTGTGTCGACATTCACGAAAACGATGGATGCCCAATCTTTCCCTTCTATCAGAATTGCGTATCAGATGAAGATGCTGCCTATGCTACACTGATTCAATAGCACGACATTTTGACACGGGGGACCGTTCAGTGAGGGCGGGACGAGCTCGGGGCCGTACATAAATAACGTACTCTTTTTGCTCTATTCAGCTGAGACCACGGATCATGCTAAGAAAGAAGGTTACATTAGGGTACTAGGGGTGGGCAATTTTCTCACCATCTCTTCATATACAATATACATTTTGAAGGTTGCATGTCTATTTATAAGTTTCATCCCTCCATGGAAAAAATGGTTTTGTAACGGCAACAAAATCAGGGACAACAAATAAAATTTTTGTTGCTGCAACGAAAAATTTTGCTGCAGCAACCAAATGGTTTGTTGACAGAACTAAGCATTTTGTTGTTGCAACAAAATGTTTCTGTTATCCCTATTTTAACAAATGATTTTGTTAGTATAACAAAACCTATTTTCCCGTGTCGTCGCAAAGCTTAGTGGATGAGTGACGCGCAAGAAACTATACCAGTAACCAAGCCTGATGCTGCTCACTTCTCAGCAGCAATGGCTTGTTCCCGAGAAAAAGCGGTATCAGAATTGACGCAAGATGAGTTGAGTGGCACCTATAGTACATGTAACCTAAGTTAACCTAACTTAGGTTAACAACACCTCCATACGGTTGAACGTCGTTTTCGTAATGTGATTGCCAGTTAAACTAAGAGAACACAAGTAAAAAGAATATGCAAATTCAAAACGTGGATTGCGGATGCAAGAAGCGATGATGCATTATACAATGCTAGATGACTAGACAAAGTTCACCTGATCGACACTCAGATATTAACAAAAAGGCCGGAAAAGCTGCTCGCAAAGCCTGAATCGGCAAAATCTGCACGGTGGATTTTGTTTGGAGTTTAATGAGGATTACCGTGTCAAGTCCAATGTTTTCAGTTGAACAAATATAAGCTCCTTGTCGCTTCTAATCTCACGGCATCTGCGAATGAATTCTCCTGGACCAGCTGCTTCATCCGACCTCACACCACCTACCGGCCTCTATGCAAGCCTAAAATTATTCCACTCATACAAATCTTTCCGCGTAAAAAATGATTGCGTTTTGGGGGAAATTCGTATGTCCGAACCTTGTGTGAATGTTTTATTTTTAGTTTATATAAAAAAAGTTTACAGTTACTTAGAAGCGATTTATTTTTGTCCTGTTTAGTGCAAATTTCGTTCTGCTGAAAATTGTCAAACGCTGTAATCTGCGTAGCATTTTTTTTCGCGCGTTATCACAATAAAAACAAAACACCCGTTTTAGGGAATGCTATACCTGTTTTAAGTGTGAAACTAAAACATGGTAGTATGTATTTTGGTAATTTTTCAAGATAGACGAATGTTCAGCCACATCAATGGAAAGCTCTCACCGAGACCTTCTGAATGATATGGCTGAACATAGGCCTATCTTGAAAATTAACCATAATACGTACTATCCCCGTTTTAGTTTTACACCCAGAACAGGTAAAGTTATGGTAAAGTAGAAATCGTATATGACGAGCACCAAGATCAAGCCGAATTTGCACGTTATAACTGGTTCTTGTTATAACCGATATATCGCTATAATCATGTACGTGCACCTACGCGATCGGACTTCAGCACCAAATCTACTCGTTATATCCGGTTGCTCGTTATAACCGGTCTCGTTATATACGATTTCTACTGTATAGAATTCCCTAAAACGGGTGTTTTGTTTTTACTGTGATTACATTACCCTTGGTTAGGTGACCAGTGCTTTGCTCCGCTATCGTTCCGCTCTCCTTGAGGAAAAGCGGATGCAAGCTTCTCGGCGGCAGAAATAGTATAAACGGCGTCAGTCTTGACGAACTTCCGGTTAATTTAGGTTAGGTGTGCCATTTCCGTCACTCCGCATACACCTTGATGACGAAAGGTCGGAACACTCGATAAAATGCAACTTCAAACTTCCAGACTAAGAAAACTTATTCGTTTAGTTTCGAAGGAAGTCCCACCGGTTTACCTCACAGGCACAGGCACAGGCAAGCGGATATTGCCTCTTGAGGTAGCTGAAAGGGTGGCTTTTCTTTGACAGCTAAGGTAATGGGCGACTGAGGTACCCATCTGAATCTGCATACTCGTAAATGGAGTCCCGTACCTTGGCGGCATTCTAACCAAACAGTACAAGTCGAGAGACGTCTTGGGACGCAGACACAAGGTCCCCGACGCACCGCTCCCCCATCCACTCCACTGGGGAGTCAGAGCCGTCTCGTGATGGCATCTAACACGACGCAGTGAGCCTCTACCCCTCATCCCCGCAACTTCGCCACTGATAAGCAGGTAAGTGGTTGAAAGGTGATGGGATCTGCATTCAGTTCCTCAGCCAAAAGCGAGTCTGCGAACCGATCTCCTAGTAAAGGATAAGGAAAAAATGATTGTGGATACACGAGGAAAGCCACCCTAATGCGATGGCATGATACCACTCAACTCCTTTTTCCGAACTTTATCAAACATTCTCCCCTGGATCAAGGTTACCCGCAACAGTATCTAAATGAAAGAATGTTTTAGAAAAACTTTATCTTTTTACGTTACCGGTATGAATTATTTTGGAAAATATTGTAACTCTTTTCCGGTTGTGATATACAGTTATATTGTGATAGAAGACGAATAAGTAAATAAATAAATATTAGTAAGGTGAAAAAAAGAAGAAGAAAAACAAACGCCTTGGCGTCTGGACCAAAAGTCCTAACGTCCCTTACGCGGCAATCGATAAAGACATTAACACAGTGGATCGTCCGGTAGAAACTTACGTTTTTGCTGATGATCTTACAGTATGCATAGCATATGCAGTAATAACCCTGCGATAAACACATCCCTGATGCAGCAAGCTCTTGATTCACTCAAGAATTGGATAACCACCTCAGGTTTCATCATCCCAAAAAGCTAAAAACTAAACAATATTTTTTGCTGGGAGACGTCTCAACAGACAGCAATTCTCTCCCATTCAGTGGACAGCTAGTGTAAGATCCTGGGGCTACGTTTTGATCAATGGCACGCTTGGATTTATCCCATGCCCAAACTAAAGGTTAAATTCAGAAAACGTCTCAATACAAACTGGGGAAGTACAGCTGGGTTGTATGTAAACACTTAAGACTTATCGAGCGTTTCCCGTTCGAATAAGTTTGACTTTGGGAGTAGTGAGTGAGTAGGCAGGTCCTTCCAAGACAATGCTTGCCTCGATAGATCCTATTGTAAGCTCCGTCATTAGGATTACTTTGAGCGCATTCACAAGTTCGCGATGTAGGCTCCTTTGTTGAAGCTAACGAACTCTCACTTACTAGTCCCACGTCTCCATTACTGTGTTATAGCGTCGAGTTCACCCAATTAGCCTCCGCATCAAGGTATTGTCGGTATAATTCTCGCCACACCAGGAACACTCAACAAGCCTCCTTCCCTCGATCACTCCACGACCATCTCCTAGCAAATCACGAGGATTGGAACCAACAAGAAGTATTACCTCATAATAGGGTTCCTTAACCTCTCATCGAACAGAAATATCTGTCATTAGACATTGATACCCAACTTAACAAACTCCCGAAAAAGCATAACCTCTAACCTCCTACGCGACATAGCAAACCGCGTTCGCAAAGCTGGACATTAAAAATGCTCGAACGAAGAAGCATTAAAGCAACACCGAATGCTCCCAAGGAAGGAAACCAAGTTATAGGTCAAGGTGCGGAGCTTGTGAGGTTAGGGCTTTTGGGAATCGAGAAGTGATAAATCCAAACTTACAAATTAATAGTGATCTGACTTCCACATTAACTCATCCGCGTTTCGCTTCTCTACAATCAATCACGACGCGTGCATCTACGGTTCGTAATTACGTAGTTCCGAAATGCGATAGGATTAGCGAATAATGGTCTCACAGACGTACAACCTATCCCATAAACCCAATACGTACCATCTCCTGCCGCAACATGCATCCACGCAATTATGCCGCGACCACTGAACGCTATTAATATCTGAGATCGGTAATGAAATGTTAGCTCTAAACCTGGATCACTCTGTCTAACTCCACGGAGCGCTCCAAAACTAAAGAAAGCGAAAACGTTGGAACGTTAAATCAACGGTCAATTAATATTTATTTTTTTACTTTTGTATTCCACCAAAGCCAAATGGTGCGGTAGAAGAGAAAGTCCCAGGGCCCATAACCTCAATGAATTCATCGTCGCCTCTTAAAACACTTCTCTGAGAGGTCCAGAAAATGGCAAAGGAGATTGAGTCAGTTGCAAGTTGAGCACTAAGCGTTGTCGGATCGTTTGGTGAGAAAATCGGTTGGTCAGTTAGGCCAGTTGTTGTTGGCGGTAACCGCAGGGCCAAGCGGGGCGGACGGTCGTTATTGTGTTTAACAGGGTAGGGCAGTAGGTGAGTTAATAGCGCTGTTTGTGAGTGCGGCTCCGTTGTAATAGGGAGGACAATGCAAATTCGTTTGATGCCTCAAAGGATTAATCTCTAATGCTTTCGCTGTGGCGCGCACTTATTGTTCTTGCAGCTCTTTGTCATAAGCCCTTCTGTTTGCGTTCACCAGTTGCTATTTAGACGCACTTACTTCGGCTTTCTGCTTAGTCTTGGCGAGTAACTAAGAGTTAGGTTAGGTTCCCTCTGCCTCGCTCCGCTGTAGCGCTGCTCGGAGGAAGACAAGAGGTACAAAATACCGTCTTTATAAACGAAATATATTCCTCCTTAATTTTGAAAGCCACAGAAAGACCTGAATGAGGGGGAGTATCTACGGAATGTCCAAAGCGACCTTCAGTCATGAAAGGTGTGTAATACGGGTGTTATCCGCTGGGCGGCGCCACCGCCTCGGAACGCAAGGCCCCCAAGCGGACGTTCTCCGAACCGAAACCGCGAATCAATTCAATAGCGCAACGTATTACCACAAAATAGCAGAAAAATGATTTCTTAGGGCTCTGATATGCATTTACCAAGTTTGGTCGAAACTCGTTACAAGCATACCGTACTCACGGTCAGTTTTGAAAGCTCAATTTTCTATCCTTTTGATCCACCCTCGTTTAATTTTTCATTATTTTATGAGGCTTTTAACAATACACGAACGCGCACACGATAAATAAAGTGCGGTTAAATTCCGTTAAACGCGTCGCTCCGCTGAGACCCCGCTCGGCTAAGGCGAAGTTTGATGCTGCGCGACAGAAGCCTGTCGCCGAGACGTAAATTTTGATAAAAAGCAATGAAAATGTTACGGATGTAAATTATTGAAATGCAGTCGTGTCAAGAGCGTTACTAATGCATTCGTAATGCGTTTTTTTAAAATAAAAAAAAATTCACACAGTTCATCGTTATGAGTGTGTATACTGTATAGGCTCACATACTGTATCACAAATTTTACGAATATCCATGCATTGACGTTGGCGCAAGGATATCAATTTGAATAACCAGGACAGAATGTCTAACTTTGACATCACTGATTTGTGGACAACGATGAGGAGGTCTGCAAAGCTATGGCTATTACGGATAACCGTAAACGCATGGATATCCTTTAGGCTACGGAATCGTCATAATCCATAAAAATTCTTCAACCCCTTAGGAAATAACATCTAAAAACACAGACTCTCAGTAAAAAAAAAAGCCGTAGAAGTGATCAGCGGTTGTCCTTGCGTGCCCTACGATATAAGGTAACATGAAAGGCATAATCGTTAATCTGCAGCTAGGATTTATGAAGAGAAACTTTCCATGGAGTAGGCTGACGCTGCCCATTGTATACATAATGTTGATCTCTGCCTTTTAACAATGAATCACCTATCGTGTTGCTTAATGTTAAGGAAAACCGTGGAGGGCTGTTACAGGGGCATTCCTATTATGAGGAATTTGACCTCTGACCTAAACTAAGGGTCAGACATCAATGACTCACGAATCCATTCATCTAAAATTCCCAGTGCCAACGGACACTCGTGCAAAATTTGGTGTTGCAACAAGTGCTAAGTTAGCCGGCGTCAGGGCAAAGCAATGAACATTCCGTAGTAACAATTTGATGATCGGTTCCATCCTAACTTTAAACCAACTACTGACTGGCTAAAAGCGATACCTAGTTAAATGAATGAGTACCTACTCATAAACCATTGCGACCGACATAAATGATGCATATGGTTAGAGCGAGTTTGAACATACCGGTAACTGCCGAAAAAGGAATGAATAAGATATTTTACGTGTTTTCTTACTTTATAGACATTTTGCGAGGATAACCGTCTCCATCAAATCTTACAAAAATGAGTTCGAACTTTATGGAGAACAATAACTTGCGTAAATGTTAACCAAACAAGGTGGTAGGTAAACTTGATGGGAAATCTTCACAGGGAAAATAGAGCTATTCGAGCTTTTTTGTTTCCATGTCATTTCAAGACATCTCTAACGGTTTTCATGATGATCAAACAACAATTTTTTTCAAGTTTATAGGTGATTTTTTTTTTATAAATTTATGAGGATACGAAAATTCATAAAAGCATTTCAATTCAACCTCAAATAACCCTAGTATCCAATGGAACATGCGCCCTGTTGGACCATGGAAATACTGTTCTGGTTCAGATCCAGTTTCATACTTCTGCAAGGGTACGTTCGCAATGACGTCCATTGAAACTCTGGGGGGCCAGAGAGCCTATTTCTATGCTCTTTTCACTTTTCGAGTCACCTCATTTTTGAAACCACGATGTTGGTCAATAATCTGAATTAATATTAAAGGGATTTTCACAATGAAGGTTTACTCACAATCGCATTTTATATTCGCATTTTTGGGCGTTTAATCAAATTATGAAGCAAGCGGCGAAGTTTTTATACTTTTTTGGTATTCCTCGATGAATTTTAATCGTGGGAACCACAAAATTCAACCGATTTTTTTAATACTAAAAATTGAATAAAAGGCAAGGGACTAGTTTTATTTTTTTCAATTTTAGCCCAAAAAAATTTTACTTAAATTTTCTGTTTTTTGCGATTGGAATACATCGAGGAACACAAAAAAAGAATAAAAACGTTGCCAGTTGCTTCGCGATTTGATTGAATGCCCGAAACTTGCGAGAAGTCTTAATTTGACCTACACAGCGATAAGTAGTAAAATGAAGCATAGAGCAGTGGCACTGAAAATTTTGTTGGTATTTTCGCAAGGATGTAAAGCTTTGTCTCAAATACTACCGTATCCAGTCAATGAGCATTGTGATAAAAACGTTGAAAAAATATGTATATAGAGTTAGGTTAACATAATTCGCAGAATAAATCTGCGATGGGGCGGTTGGGCTGGAAGGAAGCTAAACTTTGTTTGAAACTCGTCTGGTAAGAACGGCCAATAGCATACGGTGCTACCACCCTGTAAGTATTGCCAAGTGAACATTTCATGGAACACAGTAAACTCTCATATGAATGAAGACTGATAGACGCTTCTGGTGTTGGCGTCGTGTGCTACGTACTAAAAGCGTACTCAGGGATAAAGGGTTATACTACTTCAAAACCAGCTACTGAAATGCACACTTAAGGTAGATGTCTCTGCATGAATAATAATTGAAGGAAGTATCCAAGAATGTATACTTTGTAGGAGATGAAAAGAAAGTAACTCACCCGCTCTCCTTGGTCCACGCGTTTCTCCGTCCACTAGCGTCCTGAGGTAACTTGTTTGCGTTCAACACTTCGATGTCGGGCTCTCCTCGAACAGTTTCTTTCTTCGTCACTTCCGCTTTGGCGCCCGCGGCTGTTTTGGAGGTAGAAGCTTCCTTGTCTTTAGGTGGACTTCCTGTCGCTCGAACACTATGGATCGGTTTGGAATCACTCATGTCCGCTTTGGCGGTTGCACCACTTCCATCGACCTTGTCCTTGATGTGAGATGTTGAGGGGACAGGATCAGCAGCAGGCGACTCCGGGATCGTCGGACTTGTTGTCATCTTACTTGAATCAGGTACTTTTATCGACTCCTGAGAAGTTCTCTTCATATTGGGCGTACTGGAGGTTTCCCCGTTCGTTGGCTGGTCAGTCGCGACTTCGGGTTGAGCAAGCTCGATGGGAGCTGCGGCAGTGGAAGTGACGAGGGTGCTGGACGGTTCGGACACGTTGTTGACGCCGCCCACCAGGCTCGCCAGGATGGGTTGCTCCAACGAGCTCGGGTCCTTCGTCATGTCGAGGAGGACGTCCATGACCGCGGACGGAGGCGAAATTGTGGAAGACTCGGTTACCTTAGCATCAACGGCAGGCTCTTGCTTGGCGGCGGGCGCCATCGATTCTGGTTCGGGGAGGGGACTTGGCACTTCGGGTTTAGGGGTTTCAGTCGTTTTTAGTAGCGATGTGGTCGAGCCTGTTTCTTTTCTCTTACCGAGGCCTCTCGAACCAACCGATTTGACGGCAATAGCGGCAGACCCAAGTTTCTCGAGAGTGCTTCGATCGGGTTTCATTTTACTGTTGAGGCTGGTGTTGGTACCGCGCCTTTGCAAAGACTGCTGGGAGTCTTTGCTCTTCAAGACCTTGTACGGAACTGAACGCCCGTTGGAACCTTTGGCATTCTGGTCTGACGCTCTGGTTGGCAGTGCTTTGCTGGCCGGCTCTTTGGCAGTAGGTGATCTGGCTGGCGATGGGCTGCTTCGCCGTGGTTTGGCTTTCGAATTCCACGTCGGAGAGAGGAAGTCCTTCTGTTTCTTTTTCGGCGAACCGTTTTGACTGAGCGGGATCTTGGAAGGCGATACGGGTTCCGTGCCCGTCTTCTTTCCACGCGTGGGCAAAGACGGCTGACTTTTGTGGTGATCAGGAAGTCCTTTCTTCTCTACCTTCGGCGATGAAGGAACCGATTTGCCCTGCGAACTCTTCTCCCGCACGATTGCTGTGCGCTTCGGTGGCATGATCGCTCGGGAGGAAGGAGTGCGCATACCTTTCTGTTCGTAGATGGACTGTCTCCTCGATGCAACGCGTTTTGGAGACATCATCTTCTTGGGGCTCATCATTTCTGTTACCTCTATGTTCGCTTCATTCATCAATTTCTGATAAAGAGAGGTTGAAGATGGTAATCGGCTGATGGGAACAGGAATGAGCGACGGCGTCGATTTCCTCGTCGCGCTTTTCGAGTCACGCGTCAAGGATGGACTGCGTGATCGGTCCAGCCGTGGAACAGATGCTGACTTCTTCAGATGATCCTCACCTCCGTCGCTCTTCCTCGCGGGAGACGGTTCCCTCGATCTAGATCGTTCGTGACGCGATGGTGAATCTGTTCTTGGGGATGCTTCTCGAGAGCGTGGCATCATTGCTCTTGCGGGAGATGGGTCTCGCGAACAACGACACATTCTCGGAGAGGGCTCTCTTGATCTGCAAGGCGATGCATCCCGCGGGGGTCTCGGTGACGGCGGTTGACTCGATGACCTCCGACAAGGAGATCGGTCCCTTCTCCCGCAGCACTCTCGTGGAGATGGTTCCCTCGATCTCCTCTCACAAGGATTCCGACATGGAGATGCCTCCCGAGAACGGCAGGTCTCACAGCCTCGCCTGGGAACGCTGGGAGAGGGGTCTCGCGGTCGAGGGGGATACTTCCGATTAGGGGAAGGATCTCTTCTTTGGTCCCTAATGGGTGAATAATCTCTCGGAGGCGTTTTTCTTCTAGGGGATGGATCACGAAGGGCAGGCCGTCTATACACAGGGGAAACTGGTCTTCTTACGGAAGGCGTTTCTTTTTGTAACGCCTGAGGATATTTCCGGCGTCCTGGTGACTTGTCTCGCGCTGTTGGGTACACGAAATCATCCCTATTAGGCGAATACCCTCTGTAAATCCTCTCAGGCGAGAGATCTCTCGGCGGGCCGTAAGATCTCTGAGGGATCGGCGATAAGTTATAGGGTCTCCTCTGAGGCGATCGAGACGCCGTGTTGTAAGGCCTTCGGTCGGACTCTTCGGAAGATTGGCGGTACAGCATCGAGTCTTTCCTCGAATTCCTGACCCGTGGAAGAGATGCGGATTTATTTTCAAATACAGCTGTAAGCTGATTAACCGTACCTCTCCCGGCAGTGAGAGCATATTCCATGTAGGGGCGTCGAGCCGGACTAACTGACGATCCCGTCACCGGAGGACGGCGGGAGATGAAGCTGCTGGTGCTACTCCGGGTCGCCGGAGAAATGCTTCGACTTCGACTCCGGGACGTCGAAGGGGAGATATCGCGGCGGAAACTCTTACCCCGGTAGGGACTCGTCGAGCCGCCTGCGGTCTGCTCCACCACCGAACCGTCCGCCAGGATCACGAATGAGCTCTTTTTGTCCGTGGCCGCCATGTGTGGAGCGACCCGGGGACCGACGGGAGGAAGTCCCATGGGTGACGCATCCCCAAAGCTGGGTGACATCTAAGAGAAAAAAAAACAACAAAAAAAACAGGGAATCACACCAGTTATAATATATAGTTATGGTCATAGACCAGGAGAAATATAAATATGATCATATTTATACTCGACTTTACCTGATATAATCTTTGTTGGTGTTGGGGCCCCGCTGGTGGTCGGTAGTAATTATGAGGGGGCGGCGCCCTCTGCTGGGCAGCCACATTAGGCACCAGCTGGGGCAATATCGACGATGAGGTCGACGATGGCGGCGGGTGGACGCCACAGCCCCCGTGCTGCGGGCAGCGGCTGGGCGACAGCCCCGCATGGCAGAAGCCTGGGGGACCGGCGCACAGGGGCACCGAGGCCCCGCAAGGTGGTCCGGGCACCGGGACCACGGGCACGGGGACCGGAACGGACACGACCCCCGGGCCGCCCGGACCACCCGGGCCCGCGTTGGGCCCTGCGCCGCCACTCTGATGGGACCCGAACCGCGACGTAGGGTACTTGAGGATCCCCGGCGGCGGGCCCTTCTGCTTCATGGTGGGGCTGGCGCTGTCATCGGCGGCGTAGCGGCGACCCTCACCTTACCCAGGTGGACACCGCCTGCAACATGAGTTTATCTTCAGTTAACACTCACTGCTCCTTGCCCTTGAATGCATCGTCCGAATCAACGGCGGCGAGATCGAAGAAAATGCGGGCGAATATCAGAAAATAATTACAGTAGGGTAATAATCATTCTCTCGTTGCCTCTGGAAGGGAATGGTAATCGAGCGTGCAACCTTCAGATTAATTCAGGGAAATATAAGGCACGGGTTGAAGGGATTCCCATTTTTGGCGGTCCTAATAAATGTAATACTCATAGGAGCCCTGTCTCATTCTGCTGTTTGTTTTTACAAGAACATCAACGGCTGAAAAGTTCCGATTTCGTTGAATTTATTCATATTAAAGGCGCTTCAATCTCGGTAACAGTTAATGAAGAACGTCTTCCCTTGAATACGAGATCATTTTGTCTCAACCAAGGCTGCGTCCTGATAGGGAAAGAGTTGTTCTCCGCTCCTCGCCCTTACCACTAATCTATGGAGTCTAAAATTCCTAAATTACTCCGTAACCTGGAAACACGTGGTCTTCGTTCACAAATAGAAGTGTTAAGTTCACAAGGAGTAACCTTAAATAAATATGTAAAAACATATTATTAGGGATACCTGGTTTACACAAACTAAACGATGCAATTACAACAATTAAGTTTTCTAAAAAACACAGGCTTGACGAAAGTTTCCGATACCAGAGCGTCAAAGAAAATATAAATTCCCCAACGCCAAACACATCTGAAAACGGCCGATTAACAACGCTGCCAAGTAGTTCACATGCCAAAAACTCGTCTGTGGCCTTAAACGGGTAGGTTTAAGCGAACACTTAGAGATTTTGCAAACACACTTGCTGGATCATACGCCATCATATATATCTATGATACCACTCCTCAATGCTCTTATGCAAACTCTCTGCCCAGGAAATTCTTTAGTGTAGGACGATAAAAAATCTTCCACCCTAAAAGAAACATAATGTGACTTTGAGTCCTCCGAGTCTCATTCAATTTAACGATTTATATCGCAATTCACGCCAAGTGGAATTTTATTCCGTCTCCACTTTCCTCAGCTCGATCGCTATCAAAAGCAGGAGAATCCAGAGACCGTGGAAAGGAGAAAAGCATGCATTTTAACGACAAGGCAAGGGCCGGGCAAGGGCGGTGAGATGAAGGGGGCGGGTAGGTGAGGTGGAGGGGCGGAGCGGTGGGACGCAAGGACGAAATGACCAGTAATCTGCCTCTGGCCGCCCCACCAGCATTGCCTTCGCCTTTGCCATTCAGCCGATCACAATAAAAAAACCTTCCTCTTTCTCTTGATTGAGGTTTATTAATGAATGCCATTTAAAGACGGATTGTGCGAGGAAGGGCGCCTTTTTAAGCGAAGTCAGCGATTTCTTCGAGATTGAAAATCATGTCTTACAGTTCATTAATCGCGACCGCACCGTTAATTTGAAAGGTGGGGGTTCCCACCGCCACGTTTCGTCGCCAAGCTGAGCGGAGCGAGGAACAAGGCGCAACCCAAACCAGCTTAGGTCAACCTAACCTAACTGAAACAAAATGGTCAAATTACAATCCGGTACTTAATTTTGAAAAAAAACAACAAAAAAACAAAAACAAAAAAATGTCAAACAACTGAAAGATAACTTAAAATCTGGACGAGGGACCCTAACTTGTAAGTTGACTTATCAAGCCCGTCTCGCTGTTTGGTACGGAGCTCCGCGCCTTCCCTGTGACGAAGCGACGCCACCGAGTGGCGCCATCTAGCGGCGCCCCAGTCGGCGTGGCGTCGTTTGCGCTCGCGCGTTCCACGTGGCTGCACTTTTGGTTTCACTATCGGCGGCGGCGGCATTGCGCCTGCACCTCTCCCTCCCAACCTTCCTCAACTCGCGTTTCTTCAGATTCCGCAACCTAAAATGAAGTTCTACATTTACCTGCGAAACGCGCTCTCAAATAAATCACACATTTAGCTCTATCCCCGAAATGCTACATTCGAGGCCCACTCTCCGTTTTTAATTAAAACACTTATTAAGTTTGCTCTAAGGCTCTCTTTCATTTTCAGTCGTTGGACGCGCCTCGTGTATTCATTTGATATTAGGATATTTTATTTTAGTTCCTGACTACTACGGTCACATCAACTTTAAATACCGATAATAAATATTTATCAGTTGCAAATATTGTCAAGGTGTAATGTAATCACGTTCTCAAGATCTGGAGTTCCTCCTTGGCTGTGTACACTAGGGTGCTGCAAAAAGTACGAAATTTCAAAAAGTTATGCTCCAAAAGCATTTTTCGGTTCCTTTTACTATAAAAACACCCTGTGAATTTTTACAGATTTTTAAAATAACTTTTA
>Ga0058701_10001395_pt1 | contig 17028 bp, 12 predicted proteins | sample AgamicOrMae_FD_97039 | JGI IMG/M metagenome (GOLD analysis project Ga0058701, IMG submission 97039) | Agave microbial communities from Guanajuato, Mexico - Or.Ma.e | ecosystem: Host-associated > Plants > Phyllosphere > Phylloplane/Leaf | place: Guanajuato, Mexico | collected 2012-06-04
AGGGTTACCCAACTAAACGGTCGCCAAGCCTGATGCCGCTTACTTCTCGGCGCCCGCTCAGGGGCGCCAAGAAGTAAGCGGCATCAGGCTTGGCGACAGCCGAGCGGAGCGATAGCGGAGCGATAGCGGAGCGAGGCACAAGGCACTATATTTAAACTTGATATACCGCAAAGAGGCTTGCTTATGATATAGGTTGGGCTAGGTTGGATGCCTTTAGCCGCGTTCCGCTATATCTCCGCTCAATTTGACGGCGGAGGGTAGCACCAAAAGGTTGAAAATGCTACCTTAAAAAATTACAGTGTAGGAATATTGTTCGATTATGTTAATAAAAAGTTCGTTTAAAATTTGCCTTCTATTTGGACCGCCTCGCGCCAAGTCAACTGAAGCGGGGCATAAGGCACATAACCTCTATAACCTACCTTAATTCAACCTAATCCAAGAGTCAACATTACGTCTGAGGCCCGAAAGTTTGCTTTTAAAATTTACCTCGATCTCCCGGTTTTTAAGATGCTTAAAAATAGTGGTCGTTATGGACTGAATTGCGTTTTTTCAGTTGACGAACCCGTGAATGTTATTGAACTGCTGTGAAATTAGCAGAGTACCTTTACTTTTCTTAGGGCACGAAGCCCAATAATTTTGGGTCCTCTCGAGGCACCCGTTTCCCTTTTCCCGTGGGGGTGGGGAAGGATAGGTTCAGATAAGATTCGTCAAAAGCCAATGGTCTTACTTCCTCTTCCATATAAAACAGCTTAAATGAACTTGAAAATCATCACAGAGCTGGAAAATCGTGTCTTCAAAACTGAGTGAAGAGGCACTACCGCTTTTTTTATTTTTTATATCAAGTACCGGTATGCTCTTTATTCACGACTTTGACACAGTTATTGGCTCTCTCTTCCGCTAATCATCCTTGAAGTCTCCTGTCTCCGCTCATATTACTTTTACAGAAACCACAAGTTCCAATACCCTCCTGTTCCAAAGACACCTTGACATTAGACAGCCTCTGAACTGCAGAGGAGGAATAAAAAAAGCACTGGACACTTTGACTCAAGATTGTTTTTGAGACGTCGGTTTGACGACGGAGGGTGGGATAGGGGAAACTCGTGAAAGAAGTGCAGAAAATACACTCGTCTGACTTGGTCTAAACCGGTGGTGGTGAGTTGCACTGGCGACTTGCAGCGGGGCAAGGCATCGCCGAGCAGATAGTGAGTTGTTCAACTCGGACCTCGCCTCCGGAAGTGCCCTTCCTGTTCCCCGACGGGCGTCGAGGGGACCAGGGGACCTGGGACATCTACTCAGCCCCATCATGGATCTCAAATCTTTCAATTATCGTACAAATAATGAAGCATTTTGACCCCAGCGAGGATATCACACCTTTTATGAAACGGTTTCCACAGTTAAAGCGCCGTCGTAAATGTTGGCACCGAATCTTTTTTCAAGTTGACAAAAGGAACCTACGTGTAACAACGCTCATCAGACATTCCCAATAAGCGATTTTTTTTTAACTTTGTGATTTGGATCAATCCACATGAAGGCAATTAATTGATACAGTGAAAACATGTCGTATATGTCCCAAATAGGACTCTTATATGAAGCATATGGATTAATAATCCATATGACACATATGGTTCCGGATGGACCTGTGAAAGAGTGCCATATATGTCTAAATTATGGATGACATATATATAAATCCATATAAATGTATGTGGCCCATATATGGCTTCGAATGGGTTGTAAATTGGAAATAAATGGCATTCCAAGACTTATACACATATATGAAACTTTTTCGGACCAAGTTTAAACAGAGTTTGTTATGGTATGTAACGTTACTTAACATAAGGTTAGATCGCGTCTATAGTTATATTGCCCTAGGTTAGGTTGGGTTAGTTAGGTTATGTTTGTTATAAGTTCCGTCACGTTTGATAGGGTAACGTTTCTTGAGATAACTTGCATTTAAACGCCCGCATTTAGGAAGGAATTCTTTTCGTTATGATTGGGTAGGTTCCATTCTTTTACGATGAGATGACTTAAGGTGTCTGTCGCCAGCTTAATCGGCGCCAGAGCTTAGTGCAGCATGCGCCTCGCCTCGCCTCGCCTTTCCTAGGAAAGTCTCAATTCGAACTCATCCCTTAGATAATGTCATGTAAACGAACGGAAACGTCAATGCACGTGTGCGTACTTCCTGTACTTAAGCCGTTTAAAGAAGTCTATTATGTAATTTGGCATGGTCCAGGCCAGGCGTCTGAATGGGGCGACCAATTGAGCTACTTAAGGGGGGCAGGCGAGCCAACTGACCGGCGACAGGAGCGTCGCCCCGCGTCACCAGGCCGACAACTCAGGTACCCATTCCCTTTGTAGCCAACCTTTCAAAATTGAAGATCCTTTATATAATAGGTACCAATGTCTCGAGAAATATTTACATATACTACTTATAAACCCAGCACGGCAAGCCACGCAATCCAAAATTACGTTGGATAAAGAAAATTACTTCAATTATGCGATTTTCCTTATGTATTAAGTACCCTAATGTCCTGAAAAGCCCGTTGGAAACTCGGCCGGACGAGTGGAGACTTTTTTAATAGAAATCGGCGGTATATCAATCATAATCATGGAAAGGGCTTTGCAAGGCTATCTTCATAATGTCAATATTGTTGCATGAGTAATCCATAACAGGCCAAAGTATTTGGAGTGAAATTAAGCTTAAGAGAAATTGGAAGGATTTTTTCCATTAAAATACGCAATTTTGAGCTTTGGAGAATGCCTAAATTATTAAATTTCATTGTTTCCGGAGGTGATATTTTTTTAAATTGTGACAATGCTGAACTGAAAAGATCCTTTAAAATGAAATTTTCTGTTTCCGAACGGCATCGCTGGGCGAGTAGGTTAAAACCATTTAATTTTTCGTTTTTTTTTTTAGGGTGGAAGTTTTTTTTTGTGTGTGTGTTAGGACTTAAAAGGAGCTTTAGCAGCGAGTGAGGGTCGCACACCTGCGCTTAAATATTTTTAGCTCACTGTACTTCGTCGTACATCATTGGAACTATCTTTTTCTCGACGTGTGTGTGGTCCTTCGTTTAAGTTGTTCATACACGGCTGCTGGACCCGCTGTAAGCAAGAAAAAGCGTTGACGTCTTGAGATTTGATCGCAGAATTCAATTCCTCTATAGGTTGGAACTTAAGATGTCTCTACGCGTTCGTTTAGGAATGAGATATAGTCAGCCTACCACGCACCGATGTCGGCCGTGTTGCCTACCCTCTCGCTCGGCAGCTTCATGCTCTCGCAAGGTCATTTCAAACTTAAATTGCTGTTTTAGAGAGTTAAATCATATGTCCTTTTTTCAGATACTGCTTTGCACGCTGCAGTGATTGCTGATCGGCCCTTGGCCCTCGGCCCTCGGCCGAGTGTGGTTCGAGCTGCCGCCGCGCACCGTTACGCACGATTGGCTGGCCCGGTCCGATCCACTCTTACCGATCCGACCCGGCTCATCTCTTCGCCGATTCGAGGTTGACGCCGCAGTAATAACTTTTTTGCCCCTTTAAAACTCTCCGGATCTGCACGATTCACAGGGGTGACCCTAAGGGACGATGGGTCGCTCAGCGACCTTCGCCAACCCTTGGTTACGCCCCTGCTGTTCGCCACCAGGGAAGTGAAACCTTGTGGACATTGTAACGTTTGCTTCAAGGTTTCGATCATCGTTCCAGACTGCCATCTTGTTGGAGAAGACTGCTTTTAGTTCCCGTTCCGTTCCGTTCCTAAGTACTAGTGCCGCAGGAGTGTATATAAATGGCCCCTGCTGCTCGAGTGCTTATCAATGGCGACGGCGCATAGCTTCTTGACTTCCCGCCAACATTCAAAATCGCAAAGATCAGCATTCCCGCCAATCATCAAAAAACTGTATTCTTTTGTAATAAATAAATGATAATTAATTTGGTTTTGTTGAATAGATTTTGTACCCTCCCTGTGCATGTGGTGAGAGACGTAAATAGTATAGCTTCACCATGTGAGTGCTATACTCACATGGCTTTACACTCACTCTAAATTTGAATCAGTGAGAGTTTCTGAGATTCAGTGAATTTTCACTGAATCTCATAAACTTTCACTGATTCAATCTCGAGTGCTAGTGGCTGCATGTCCCCGTCAATGGTTTAAATCAGCGGCTCACCTTTTTTAAACTTGAAAGGTTTGCCATTGTTCGCCGTGGTGTGCCCGATTTCGCGCAAGCTGTAAATTGAACGGCTTCTGTCAAAATTCACAATGAACTCGTTTGGTATCGTTAGTCCATACCGCTTAGACAAACGCTATATTCAAAGAGGGCAGAAGTAAAAACAAAAATTTTTACCGAGCGAACAAACGGAAAAATATCTTAAAAGGGGCCGTCATGTTTTCAGAGAATGAGGGAGTTAGGTAGTGGTAAAGTTTGTGAAATTATGGTTCAATATACATCGCCTTCGACGTTCTGTAACATCAGCTTGTTTTTATGAAGAAATGAAGGCCTTACACGAAGCTGTAACGATTGCCATAACACGACTTTTTACTTGAAATCTTTAATCTCTCAACCTATAAAAGTTTGCTACACGCATAAGAGGTGAACACAATGTGTTGCACCTTTCGTCTCCAAGCTGAGGGACGAAAGACGGCGCGTACCTCGCGTTTAGCCTTTCGCCGCGCCGCCAAGCGGACAGACAGCGAACTAGCGACATAACGCGTCTAACTCGGTTATGTCGTATATCCTCAAAAATAAAATAAAACTTTGAATCAGGATAGAACCCAAGCGGTAGAGAAAGTAACTCTAGTACTTCATGGAGACGCTTCCCTAGTTTTCAAAAGTGCACTTCATGCGCATGTCTTTCTGGAATCCACACTTTCGCATTGAGATATGGTTAGTCGTTTGAATATTTTCAGATAAGAAATAAGAAAACCGAGATGTAATAAATAAAGTTCTTTGTATTGAAAGACGTGTAAGTTACTTCGCTCTCATAACTGGACAAAACAACAGAGTAAAAAGAAACTGACAAAGCGCCGATTTCTTGCGTGTTCTCACTGTGTGATACGTATAAGGCAATGAACAGCGTACGTAACGGTACAACTTCTCAGTATTGTTTCGAACAAATGGATATTAAAAAATAACGAAATGGGTAGTGACGTTTTTATACGATCTGTAGGCAAGGTTTTTCTACCTGGTATGTGACAGAACCCCTGACGAACCCAGCGTAGGCAACCCGCACGATCGACGCGTTCTTCTGTTGCCTATTCACCGTTCTGCAGGGGCTCGACTGAAAAACTTGAAAATACGACACGGTATTGAGAAAGAGTAATCGAATGATTCCCAAAAAGAAAAGCTACTCTAAAGTCTCTCTCTTTTGAACCAACTTCAGAGGGTTTGAGGGAACACCAAAATGTATCCCAGGGAGAAATGGCGAACAGTAGGGTCATCGGTTGTTGGAGAGGAGAGAATCTCCACCTCGAACATGGAGGGAAAAACACAATTTTTTTCCTCCATCTGTCCTCCATGCTCCGACCACGCAATGGGTTATGGATTCATGTGCGAGCGGACGTCATGCACTGGGGTGTCGTGTATAAAGTATTAGAGCAAGTATCGAGATGATATTATTGATGTTACCGGTATACTCTCGCTGCGAAAAGCCAGGTTTTTGCGTTGAGGCTTGGTCCAAGGTTGAGGTGGTGAATAGGGGTAGGCTACTTTCTCCCATTTCACTTCTCTGTGTTTTTTTCTTCGTCTTTTTTTTCTTTTATCTTGCCGCTTGTGACAACGAGGGCACCCACCACCCCCTAGGTCTCCTGCACCACGCTCGCGGAGAATTTCTAATTAATGACACGGATGGCACTCAGTCTCTTTTTCTTTCACCAAACGTGTCTAGAAAATGTGCGCCCGTGTCCACTTTGGAAAGAATCTCACTCGAATCGACGTCATAATTTCTATCATTTATTTAATTTTTCTTTATGTATATAGCTCCTGAATAAGACTTGCCGGCCGATAAGAAAATTCTATTGTCTTTTGATGCCCACCCTTTATCTGACCCTTCTTACCGTCTTCGGCCTTCGCTTCCGGAAAATCAAACTCTCCTAAGGGCCTTAATTAACCAAACCCTGCTCGCGGTTCCGAGGTAGAGGGGTGCAGGGGTCAAGCATGGGCACTTTCCCTCCCCCTCCCCCTCTCTTGCTCGGCTCAAGGTCGCTGTCGCACGGAACTGAGCCGCCGCCGCCGCCCCGCCTGACCGCCTGACCTACCACCGCAGACGCAGACTCCGACGCAGCGCAGACTGCGCAGACAGACGCAGACCAGATTTGATCTTACCGACAGAAGCTAGGACTGGGAGTATTTTGTTTCTCGGCTGTCCGAAATGAGTGCAGATTACCGAAACGCCAAGATGACTATGACGGAGATTTTTAATATTTTGAGGTTATGTTGTTCATCTAAACACTCCTTGGGGCGGACCTCAACTGTCGCTACTTCTGTATAGGTATGTATTTTTATATGAATAATTGGGTTCTTCCTAGATGATCTCCAGTTAAATCAGTCAACAATTTAATTCATTGTATGAATTATTTGTTTCATCTTTAGGAAACAGAATCCATGTTGCCACCGTGATGACTTCTTATGATTCAAGTTGTATTGTAATAAGTAGTGGTGAAGAGGATGAGACTGCAGGTAGGTAACATTGCACTTTCTGAATGAGGTGGATAAGCTGCTCACTGAATACCAACTGAGCACTCACTGAGTGTTTGGCTTTATTGTTGCTTGTGAGGAGGAAAAAAAGGTTCTTGTGCTTTCAAGCCTTACCATTTTAGAGATACAACCATCTTCATTACACAGATGAACTGTTAGTTGACCAGACCATCTTTTACCAAGCCTTCATCAGACATGTGTCTTTCATGTTTTCATTTATGATTGTAAACATTTTTTTAATGAAACTATCGTCATGCAAATATTATTTGCTTTCAGATATCAGGAAAACTTTTTCTTTGTTAACAGAATAGTTGAGTCCTATTATTAGTCATTACTAGCTTATCCATTGAAAAAACAGTTTGTCTAAGGAAGTCAAAGCAATAGGATGAAGGTGTAACCACATTTACGGTTTTATGTTCAGATGAGTATCGAGAACGTGAGAAATATGGAGCATTGTTTAAGCATCAGGAAGAGAAGGAAAATGGACTTCAAGAGAAGTCGGGCCAACAAGAGAAAAATGAGGCCGTGAATCATGATCAGCGAATCAAGAGAAACTGTGCTCCGGACAAGATGGCCAAACAAGGAATTGATCCTCATACTCAACGGCTGGCAAAGCTTGAGGGTAAATACATTTTAAACACCTCTTTCCAAAGTACAGGGCTAGTATATGATAACCTCTTTGCATGAGAAATTCATGGATTTCCTCATCTTCATTCAGCTAGTGATTTGGTTTCTACTGGCTGTGCTTTTCTCTATAAACATATACCGAAACGACATTGAATCGCCTTGAAAACGGCCGATCGGACTTAACCTCAATCTTGATTACTCTTCATTCTCGTTTGGATTTCTGTTGAATCAGGCCGTGTGCAGCAACTAGAACGGGTTATTGAGCGACATTTCAAGGTGCGGGAAGGAAAACGGCCCTTTCCTGAGGTAGGCATTTTGACAGTATGAAAGGCTCCATTTTCTCCATGTTATGGTCCACCTGTTGCCACCAAGCCGAGCAGAGAGGTCGCGAAACGAGGCACAAGGCACTTACCCAATCCAAGGCTAACCTAACCTAAACCACGCGGTTTATGTCATGAACCCTCGTGAAGGGCTTAAATGAACCAGCGTGGAACGAAAGGGACACAAAATGGGACCCACGGTAGGCTATATAGCTGAAGGTGGGGTCATTTTCTCCCAAACGTAGTTAACGCCTTGCATGTCCAGATGCCAATGTTCACCTCATCGTGACGTGTTTTTCAGGACGATGATGACAAAAAACTTGCACCGAGTCTTACCAACGGAAACAAGCGTATACGTCGGTACTCCCAAGAGCGGCTACCCCTTCAGGTATTTTACTTGTCACTTTCACGAACACCGCCTCGCGGTAAACTGTCCACATTCATCTTATTCTAAAATCACTGTTACCTTGTTTGATTGGGTATTTGCGTTCATATGCCCAGTCTTATTTGGACGTTTTCGATTTCCTGTTGCATTTGTTTTGACTAGATTTTAGCTCCTTGTGACTTAATTTTGTTAAATCAGACTTGGCCAGCGGATAGGGATATTCGAACCTCCAAGTCCCCCAGTATTCTGGCTTCAAGGAACTCAAGCGAACGGACCTCTACATCTCCAGAGCATAACGATTTGACGGGCGATCAGAGGGTAAAAAATGGAAGGTGCAATGAATCGTCAGGCTTTCGGAGGGCCGTAAGCCAAGAGTACAATGACTGGACAGGCGATCGGAGAGAATCGAGGTCGCCAAATCCAGAGATCAACGAATCGTCAGGCAATCAGAGGTCTGCAAGTCGAAACGGGTACGAATCGTCGGGCCAGCGGAGGTCTGCAACACCAGACAGCAATGCGTCGACAGTCCGTCGAAGGTCTGCAAGTCCAAAATCGTCCGACAGTCGGAGGTCTGCAACTCCAGACCTCAATGCACCAACAGTCCATCGGAAATCTCCCTCTCCAGAAGGCTACCAATCGATAGGCAAGCGGAGAACAACAACTCCAGATGGCTACGATGCGGTGGAAATTTGGGCAGAGCTGCAACAGGTCACAGAAAAAATGATCGAATTTGGTCAGGAAAAGTCAGGGAGAAGTCATGAAATTTGGACTAAAAGATGTTGTGGCAACTCTGTTCAGGGATCTCCAAGTCCAGAGCGTGCCATGGTTGCGAGTCCATCTCCCGGGGTTGTTGAAAAAGGAGCCTCAGTTCCGTCGGCAGAGGAAGTCGCGCATAATCATGTACGAGATTGTCGGCTGCAACAGAATGAGCCTCGACTCCAAGAAACGGTGTATGTTGATGTACCGGATTCGACTTCCTGGAAGCGAGGCCGTGTTGTGAGAATACAGAGAGCTCTAAACCAGCCGGTGAGTTCCTTGAACTTCTCATTCACTTTTACCTCAAATATCTCCCTCGATCGCACTGCGTTCAATTCATGTTTGAAATTACGGTTTTGCTTTACACTGTGCACAGGTCCAGTTCGAGGTCGAAGTAGATGCGGCCAGTAAGATGCTTGTTCCTGGCTGGAAATTGGCCTTTTACAAGAGTCCGCGCTCAGAGGAAACTCCATCGGTCGGCTCAAGAATCATAGCCAATCTTGACGGAGGTTTCTTTGATGGGCTGGTCGTGAAACCGCCTGAACGAGAAAGCGACAACCGTTATCAAGTCTTTTTGGGGGATAAGGGCTTCCGGCACATTGGCAGGAAACATATCCGGAGAATCGTCGCTGATCCGCCGAATTCTTGCCCAATTTACCGGCAATTAGTGGAGACATACTTCACAAAGTTCCCTGTGGACGAGGTAGTGCCGCTTGACTCTTGAGAGTGGAACAAGAGGGAGCTGGGATTTTTATGTTATTTTTAATGCTATTTCCGCAGGCGGCGTTCGAAGAAACGGACGGGAGCTTTGATCCCGTTCCAACAGATGGCGCGGAGACGAACGTTGGAGGCGGTCCAGTTCCCCCTCGCCCTCGCTCGATGACCCCTTGTATCCCGACAGATGGAGCACTTGCCGATGCTAGTTTGAGCTCAGGAGGCAGTGCTAGTTTGAGGACTGGCGGCTGCGTCCCACCGCCACACTCCCTCGGAATTCTCCCAACGGATGGTGATGGCGGTGAGTAGAATCACCCCTCCTTTCCGCACTAATTAATATTACTCAACAGCCTGTGCTGCAATGAAACGTAGGAATTTGCGCTGCCCTCATGGGACTTCCTCCGAGAAGTAAGCGCCATCAGGCTTGGCGACCGTTGGGTTAGGTTAACCCACTATCGCCTAGTGATGCCGTTCGGAAACAGAAAAAAATATTTTAGAGGATCTTTTCAGTTCAGCATTGTTACAATTTAAAAAAATCATTGTTGTCTGTTACTTTTTTCTTGCTTATTTGCTATACTATCCATAGCGAGTTTTGAACGATGTATTCCCTTGAAACGCCAACTTACTTATCGATTTATTGTTCATATACCCCCTGAATTATTAATGATTATTTCTTTTACGGTTGTCTGTTATGGTTCAACAGTCCTGCTATTTTTTAACTCTTGTTCACCTGCTTACTTGTTACTTGTTTCATTTCCTTTTAGTATTTATCAATTATACATGAAAACATAAAAAAGTAATGTACCGTCCCTGTATAGACGTTGCCTTAGGGACCGCCAAAGAAAGTGTTATAAAAAAAAAAAAATATATATCACCCCTCTGGAAACGTGAAATTTAATAATTTAGGCATTTTCAAAAGCTTAAAACTGCGTATTTCAGTGGGAAAAATCCTTCCAATTTCTCTTAAGCTGAATTTCACTCCAAATACTTCGGGTTTTTATGGTTTAACCAAAGTTAGGTAAGACGGTGCGAGCAGCGTAGAGACGAGAGGGAATTCACAAGAGGTAGACAATGCAACCTCGCATACAGTGTACACCTCAAAGTATTGCATTTCCAGGAGCTCCTGCGATGCCTATGTTCGTCAGGAAGAACACCCGGGGGAGGCGTTATGTGGGAGCCCAGATGCGCTACCCAGTCGACGACATCCCTGTTCCGAACACCAAACCAAAAAAGCGCGTGAAGCACAAGTGCAGCCACGCAGCTTGCATCGGCTGGGTGCCGGAACCGGAACCGGAAAGCGTGGGCTCTAGAAGCCCGCTTCTGTATCCTCTTTTCCGCGGATGGGCCCGGAGAGTGATCAAGAAGGGCGCGAAAATAGTGAGGTACACCACGCCGTGCGGGGAGGTGTGCAAAAAGATGGAGAACGTTCGCTGGTACTTGCGTGAAGTCACGTCAGACATGACAGTCGACATGTTTGATTTCCACTACGAAACACGACCTTACGCGAGACTCATCTTTGACAAGAGCCGCGTTCTTCTGCCGGTAAGTTGAACGATTTTAAATGGATTTTCATAACAGGGTGGCTGTTTGTCCGCAAGTGTCCATAACAGCCGTAAAACTTAATCAGGTCTGGAAAAAGTCGTGAAACATTGCGAACACACTCTAAATCCCGTGAAAAGCCGTGGATAACGGCGAGCGCTTATTGGAATGGTACGAATCCCTACGTGGAAAAACAGGACTACATTTTTGAAAACTTTCGGTCTGAAAAAATAAAGTTTATTGGGAGATTCGTCGACCAATTCGAGCGGCCACGCCGAAGTAGTTTATCTTAAGCTTACATTTTTGAACAAACGCTTTATGATAGCTTCGAATTCAAATAACGTATCCAAGTTCATCCAGTTGGCTTGTTTAAGTTAGCCTTGCTCAAAAATTACTTAGCTTTAGTTAGCTTGCGGTAGTGAACAACAATCCTCATTAACCGCGAATTTCGAAAACTCGGAAAGGTGCGCAAAACGACAATTATTTGGCGTTGTAGGCTATCTTAAGACAGCCGATTTTGGAGCAAGTTTAACATATGCTAACGTCCTAGATAATTGGAGGCTGAATTAAGCTCGACCATCTGTAAAGAAATTTCTTTCGTGACGTAGAAAGATAAAGAAATAGCGTAGCGGGCTATTTAAAAAATCGCAACGCCCAAATTTGAAGGGTTTCGGGTCCCTTTAATTTGCAGGATTTGTCGGAGGGCAAGGAAAGAATACCCATCACAGTTTTCAACGACATTGACGATTCATTGCCAGAAAAATTTCGCTACTGGACGACTTACTCGGGGATGATTCCCGAAGATCCGAAACGTCTTGTGAGATGTGATTGCGAAGGTGATTGTAGAAATCCTGACAAGGAGTGCGATTGCATGGAATTAACTTTGAAGGAATGGAGGACGCATCGGAAATCAGGCTCATCTTGTGCAGACGATGACAAAGCGACGGAAGACGACGCTACGTACTCGTACCGCCGCCTCTTCCTGAAGAACGAGTCCGGCATCTACGAATGTAATCGCCTGTAAGTTGGCCCGAGCGATCCCCTTTTTCAGGGTTTTTTCTATCGGAATTGTTTATTTTACAGGTGCGGGTGCTCTTCCAGCTGTCTGAACAAAGTAGCGCAAAATCCTATTTCGGTGGAATTGCAGGTTTTTAAAACCAAAAATAGGGGATGGGGGGTACGATGTCTTCATGACATCCCTCTCGGGACTTTCATTTGCTGTTATGCCGGAGAACTGCTCACCGATGAAGAGGCAGACCATGTAAGTTGAAAACAGGTCCGCTCCGTGTCGCGAAATAGTGTTGTTTGTTCAACGTGCGGTGCGGTGCGATTCGTTTTCAGAGAGGGAGAACCTGTGGTGATGATTACTTCATGGCGCTAGATCTGAAGAAAGGCGTTGGGAAAGAGATAGAGGGCTACGAAAGTGGAAGCGACGACGAGAAGGGGGCGGATTCAGGAGTGGAGGACTCGATGAGGAGTGCGAGCCAGCGGAGCTGGACCGAAGCAAGGAACACAAGGAATTCGACCTCTTCCGTCACCTTGCCCGGTAAAGATTGGGCTTTCCTCTCATTCGGCTCAGTATACTGAATTTCTATGGAGTAACCTCCCTCACTTGCGTTAAAGGTGGCATTGCATTTACTACCTTTAGTGTGCCACTCTTGTTAAGAGCGTGCCACGCTTTGCTATCACGCGCTTGGGGACGAAGGATCGAGCACAAGAGGTGGAAAATACATCCTGCAATACGCGCTGCCTCGAACAAAAGTTGAGAAATTAAGATGCGCGCTGTGCACAAGGGAATGCTTTGTTTCGCACATGATTTGAGTTTGATTCCATTTTTCAGTGGCAGTTCACGGGTCTCTCGAAATCGTGGAGGTGCCAAATTCCGCGAAACTGGGGACGAAACTCGAGCAACCCGGCACGTTCGTCGTCGACGGAAAACGCAAAGGCAACGTGTCCCGATTTTTTAACGTAAGTTGTGCTGTCTTCACGCCCACGCCTCAATCTTGGTTCTTGCTGGCGTGATATCTTAGCGCTATTAGCAACCTCCCGAAACAGTCGAATGTGGACTGAAAATCTGGAGTGTGGAGAGTGAAGACTGTTTTCTTCTTCATACTTCTCTGTGAATTCGTTTTAGAAATTTAGTAAAACTTGAAAGTCATCCTTTATTCAGAATATTTTTTTTTGTGTGTAGGTCAAGACGGAAAAGAAAATTAGGCCATATTATTACTTGGCTCACGAAATCGTCTCACAGTGGCCGGCAAGGCAATCCGCATTTGTGCGAAAATGTGATGCTTATTACTGCTTTAAAGAAATGTTTTAAAAATTGGCGATGTCGCCTGCTCTACGTCTTACTTTTTTTTCCAATCTATGTTAAAATTTCCTTTTTTTTGTTGAAAGCGCTTAAAGGAACTCACAAGAATAGTTTTGTGAAATGGTGCCGCCAGCTTTACAGCAGCTGTAGGCGGCCGAATGAGGGGAATCTTGAACAGGTCGTACTGCTTCTAAAAATGGTGTTGTATGTTTTCAGCATTCTTGTCAGCCGAATCTTTTCGTGCAAAACGTCTTCATCGACAATTATGATCCGCGCCTGCACCATGTGGCGTTTTTCGCTGCCACTCACATTCCGGCCGGCTGCGAACTCACCTGGGACTATGGATATACATTCAACGCGTCAGAAAAAGCCTTGGAGTGTCTTTGTGGAAGCTCAGATTGTGTTGGCAAGTTACTGTAAGACCCATCCCTTCTCTTGCCAACGCGTTCGTGCTTGTAGTTACACGAGTGTTCTTGAATTTAACACTGGACTGTGTTCGTAATTTTTTTTAGGAGAATCCTAACATGCGTTAGTTTCAACGCAGTGCGATTCGTTTGTGAAGCTTATTGTTCCATATCTGCAAGTGTTCGCTCTCTTGATGAGCATTTAAACTGTTATAAATAAGGTAACTTTATTGTCATGACTGCTGGTTTGTTCCATTGTTGATAAGCATTTAGAAATTTTTAACGTTTAAAATTTAAGGTAATTTTAATCTCATGACTGCTGGTTCGTGCTATTGTTGCTTTTTGCATCATTTCTGTCTCGTGCGACAATTGTTTCCATACTAGATGTACAGTGTGTCGCGGTTGCCATGATTTGTGATATTAGATCAATGGATCTTACTTGTAAGTGTGCTGACTGACTCCCGTGCCCTGACCTGATCTGATTCCCTTGGCCTGATTCCTTTACCAACGAATAGTCCAGCAACGGCTTAGCCTATTCTAAAAAAAAGTCGTGTTCCTATTTTGCTGTAATTTTCTGCTCTGCCCAAATGAATGTACCGTTCCAAAGCCATTAGCTGAGCGGAATTTAATTTAAAATGAGATTCCAGTTATGAATGAATGGAACTGGTTGAAGTCTCCCCCGTATAACTGCGTTCTGGTCATTTTCCGAGCGTTGAAGACTTTCAAAGTACGTGCTTATCGGTTCAATAGTAACACCCTGAAATGAAAGCCAAATGAATTAAAAGTAGCTTTGTGTCGGACCCCCATTGTGTCTCGGGCTATTGTTCATAGTGTGGTTAATAGCTGTTCGTACTCTACAGGGGCAATTTAAATTGGGAGTGTCTACATTGAGCCACCAACCTAAGCGCATATTTTAGTCAAAAAGACAATCTTTCTTCTTTCAAACTCTCTGTACAGTGGTGAAGATGGTGGCACATTCAATTTCGACGCGGAAAGTGTTAAGTTCTATTCATGTCTCCGCGCAAATTTTACTACTTTCTCCTATATCTGTCGGGTGAATAGCCTCATACTTTCAAATTATGTATGGCTATGTATAAATGCTGAGATTTGTCCAAATTGTTGTGCATGTATTCTTGTTCTCTTTCTCTGCCCGCTGTTCTTGGTCTATGCATGTATGCTCTCTGTGTTTTTTGCGTCTCTTGTAGTCGCTCGCCTTGTCGACTTCAGTCGCAGTCAATATGTCACACGATGTACATTTATCTCTTTTAATATATAGTAGTTAAGTTCAGTCAGTCTTTCTATTTCGTCGACCCTCAGCAATTCCCATTAATAAAGAAGTGGTCTCTGCTAAAAGATTGTACTAGGAGATAAAACGAATTTGTGATAAGAAAGCAACTGGTCATGTATAGGGCAAATTCAAGTGCCAATCTTTTAAGTACTATTTCAGATATCAGATATTAATCTATGAGAATTACTTATTTTGTGAACTTTTCTTTTGTACTTTTAATGAGTAAGATTTGATTGAAATGTTACACTTCAAAATATCTAGTATTTTTTTTGGCGTTAGAATTATTGCTTTTGTATGTAGCTAACAATGTTCAGGCAACAATGTAACAGGCAATCGACATTACGTGCCAAATGGCGAGGAAGTAGCTCGGGTCCTACTTTTTCCATGAATTTTGTGAATGCGTTGATGAGCACTGAAAAGGAGAACTATTTTTATATCCGCTGTTTAAAAGTGATAACGTATTTTCTGATTGCTCACGATGATTTTTACTAATATCTGACTTCGCTGATATGCATTTTGAACATAATGGTTTGAGTGAGTAACGAAGACGCTAAGTAAAGAATGTTGTGTTTTCTTTCTCCCGCATTTTCCATCCTCTGTAGCTGTCTTATAAAACGATTTCATAAACTGGTAAAGTATTTTAAGCTGTATCGCCGAGGAAAGAAATATCGTTGATGAATATTTTAAACAACGAAGTACCTCGATCAGTTCAAGGATACCTTGGTAGAACAGTATACTCCGGTTCCTCTTAATGCTTGGGCTTGGAGGATTGAACTTTGTTATCCTCCATGTGTTCTCAAGCTTGCAAGTCAACTTTTGTTATCCTTCGTTTGTTCACAAGTACGCAAGTCTGTTACCCTTGACCATTTGAATATCTCATCCGTATGCCGCCATATTATCCATGGAACTGAATCAGTTCGATACAGGTGGCCATGGTTGTACGAGCGCTCCTTTTACAGCAGGCGCAGAACGTAGAGAGCTGATAGAGAGCCTTAAAGGCTCTCTAGCGGCATAGCCTTCTCAAAATCTGCCGTAACACGAACTGTTTTTTTTCTCCAGCCAGTCCAGAACAACAGTAGAGCGGAGCGGAGGTTGACGGTGTGATTGAACGTTTAAACGTGAATTACAGTTAATATGTCAAATTTAAGGCAAACTCCGCTCACTTGCAGTGGTCACACAAGACCCGTGGTACACCTTGCTTTTAGCAGTGTCACTGAAAGTGGTTATTATCTTATTTCGGCGTGTAAAGGTAAGCTGATGTCTGCTCTCGTAAGTTCCGCAGGTGCTCGTTTACCTTGGCCTTGTTTCCCAACGACTTGAACCCTCCTTACATGTGACACTTTTCATAACCCACAAGATTCACACCGATGTTTGTGTTTATATACTACCGAAATTTTCTCAAGAGGGTTATGTGTTTTGGTAGATGGGAAGCCTATGCTACGGCAGGGGGATACGGGAGACTGGATTGGGACCTTTGAAGGCCATAAAGGAGCCGTGTGGGGGGTGGCCCTGAACAGTCTTGCTACGCGCGCGGCCACAGCAGCTGCAGACTTCACCGCTAAGGTGGGTAATACTTCCGTAAGGAACAGGAAGTAAACAAAGCGGTGCGCCGCGGCGCGCCGACGGACAGGGTCAGCCGGTTGGGCAGCCCGCCTGCGCCTGCTTGGCTGCAACCAACAATAGTCATTGCCTCTCAAGGTCGTCGCGCCTCTGGGCTTCAATCCACACATTTACCATCATCCGTTTATGTTTTTTTTCTTTTTCCGCAGGTTTGGGATGCTCTCTCTGGAGATGAGCTTCAGTCATTTGTCCACCAACATATCGTTAAAAGTGTTGATTTCTCAGGAGATAGTTCTCAGCTGGTTACTGGCAGTAACAAGTGCACTCTCAAGATCTTTGACCTGAATAAACCTGAATCAGGTAGGTTGTGCAATTTGTGTACTTTATTGTTGACTTTTGGGTTGTACTCATTTATTTTGAGGTTGCTTTTAGAATCGCAAG
>Ga0058701_10001396_pt1 | contig 17027 bp, 17 predicted proteins | sample AgamicOrMae_FD_97039 | JGI IMG/M metagenome (GOLD analysis project Ga0058701, IMG submission 97039) | Agave microbial communities from Guanajuato, Mexico - Or.Ma.e | ecosystem: Host-associated > Plants > Phyllosphere > Phylloplane/Leaf | place: Guanajuato, Mexico | collected 2012-06-04
AGGCAAATATAAGCTTAGTCAACAAGCTCAAGCAACCTGCAACATCCTCTTGAAAGTATAAATCTGCGATTAGGTACCTTACTAGATAGATCACCAATCGTCTCGTTGAGATATTTCTGCTCTGACTGACTTAAGTAAGGATGGTCGGAAGGACGTTCAAAAATAAGGATCGACCAGAAGACGCTCCACACAATGGCCACTCCCGCGAAGCAGTAGAAAACCGTGTCCCATTGGCCAGTCAATTCGATAAGGATGCCGCTGGCTGCAGTGCCCGCTACCGTCCCTAGATTTGATCCTAGAAAAGAAACATACATAGTATAACGTTTCTTTTAGAGAAGGATTAAAAATATCTGCGTTTATTTCACCTGATAATACTATGGCTCCCAATTTCCCTCTCTCCTGAACCGGTACCCATTGAGCTAAGAGAACGTTCAGCGCTGGAAATATAAGACCCTGTAAAATCACATCGTTCGGTAAAATAAAGATACAAAAAAAAATTAGTTGAAATCGAAATGTAGTGGGTGCACCTGAGCCGCGCCTGCGATGATGCGAGCAACAAGCATTCCGATCCAATCGGCCCATCGCACAGCCATGGGCGATATCGCCGTGGCGAGCGCCGACAGGAAGAGACCGCAATTCAGCGTGTGTTTACCGCCGAAGCGGTCTGCTAGTAGACCGCCAGGCATCTGAGTCGCCACATAACCCCAGTAGAAAGAAGATAGTAACAAACCCTGAGTCTGCTCGTCCCATGCAAACCTCTCTTGGCACTGAAAACATCGAAACAAACCAAATATTTAATAAAGACTGTAGAGTATACGATTTTCACCCTTACATTGGTTGATGTCTATGGCGAATCCTACACCAAACCTAATTAAGCATGCCTTGGCTGCATTACCTAGCCTGAACAATGCTTGCATACCCTAACCTAATCTTGCCTTAAAAAAAAGCGTTTCTATAGCTAAAATATCAGAAAAGTTATCAGATTTCTGTGGTATTAGTCACACATTTACTGACCACTGCTTTATCTGAGGTATCTCTCAAAACATCCGGACTAGCGGCGAAGGTGCGTGAAGTACCATTGGACCCATGGTAAGTATCGTCGGATCCCGAATCAGTATCGTTAAGCACCGCGAGCCAGCGGAGGGCTGTGGCGCGGAAGGGCTCCGGGCAAGCATCGGGATCGACGTAAGTGTCGTTCACGTTGGCTATCGACGTTTCGTTAACCATTTCAACGATGGCGACGTTGAGCGACACTCTCATGGTGAACATGTTGATGAGACAGAGGAAGCCCATGAGGGCGAGAACGTAGCGTTGCGGTATACATGCTGCCAACAAATAGATCGGTCATTCCGGACCCCAGGAATCCATGGCAAGTCAATATCAAGGTGGGGTATAGCCTGGGTCAATGGCCATGACATCCATGAGGACGTCGGATTATTCTGTGTTTGCACGATCTACCCTCTCTCTCCCCCAAAGTCCGTTTTCTCGCTCCCTCAGGTCCACCATTTGTAATCCGGGGCATCCCCATCCAATGAGAACGCTCCGGATTACAAATGGCGGACCTGAACGAGCGAAATAGCGGAGTTTGGGGGAGAGAGAGGGGAGATCGTGCAAACACAGAACTGGTTATTTCCAAGATGGAAGATTCCTGCGGATTCTTGGCTTAAATGTTTTAAAGTCTATTCGCACGCCTATGTTAATAGAAGGGATACTTAAACGCACGGAAACCGACCTAATACATTTAAAATGGGGCAGCATGTGAATAGTCATAAAACGAAAAAAAACGTTTTTTAAATACCTTCAGTTCAAAAAACATCCCTTATCGAGATGAGCTCGCAACAACATTAATGCGTATTATGCAACACGCATTGAAAATCCAAACTGAATAAAGATTAAGTGTACAGTGCGGGTTAACTTTTTTTAGCGATCAAAAATGCAAAAAAACCGGTATGCACTATCCAGTTCGAAAAAAAGTCCTGTTTTAACTACAAATTTTATTTCATAAAGGGTCTCCCCTAAGCGTTACGTAATGTAAAACCGGTGCTACCGAAGGCTTATTAGGCAATGCCGACTGACATAAATTTAAAGAAAAGGAAGTACTGCAAATAAACGCACGTTGTGCTTGGGCGTAAGACCAAGATTCCCGAACAACAATAGATCATGTCTATCATCACTCACAGAATTTTAGTTCGCAAGGCATTTTGACTAAAGACGATGAGCATCCGTGGACTGCATACCACTGAAGCGAATGGTCGAATGGACTCGGGTCAAGGGCTCGTCAGAGAGAAAGTATGAGTGTTCCCGCCAATTCTAGGCCTAAACCACCTCCTAAAACCGATTTCAAGCCTCGCTTAAAGATTTGCTCGGTTGATAAGATTGCTGCAAACGCAGCGGTGACGTGGAAGGAGATACTTGATTGTGGCGCGTTTGCCAAATTCTTGCTAGACAAAAATTGGAGGACTGGATAGAAAAAGCGGAAAACCAAAACTAATTTTTACTTCCACGTTTTTCCTAAAATCTAAACAATAATAAGAACATTTTTTTTAAAATATGGATTTTTTAAAATCCTTTGAGTACTTCTGTTGAATGCGCCGGAGATCGTTCATCGACAACCAACTGAGCCTCAATTTTTATCGCCCAGCGAGACCCTTTCAAAATATCCAAATTCTCCCTGGAAGGAATATCCTTTGCAGAATCAACACATCTTAGAAAATTACCACCCTCTCAGAATGTTAAAATTCAATTAAGTAATTTATCCAAAACTTAAAAATTGCATTTCTTTAACAAAAAATGTTTTTTAAAAAAAACAAAAACAAAAAAAAACAACCAAAAATATACATTTTTACCTAAAAATTTGGGAACCACTGGGTGAACTATCAAAGGTAGAGGGCCAACCACTCTTAGCCTAACTGATTGCTGTCGGTGTGATTGTAGAGGTGGAGGGGTAGAAAGAGGGTTGGAGGGGTCAGTGACGTTGTATGGAATGTGGTTGACGGTATAGGAGCGGTCTAAAGGAATGTCAGCCCTCGTTTCCCTTCGACTAGGTTAATGAAGGCCTCTACAGAGGAAACGCAGATAGATAAAAAATAGGGTAAAAAGTTTGGATACTGTCCTGACCTTCACCAGTTAGAACGGCATTATCTACTGAAATTTGATCTTCACGCCCACGTATTGCCGTTTGGGTCGAAACCTGCCTTTGTTTTTGTGACAATCGGGACTAGTTTACGTCACTGGTGCATGCAGAATCAAAAGGTAAACTTTAGCAGTTGCGTTCGGTTCGAGTCTTTCTAGGTACCAGTTATGTCCTCCCGCTACGGTTTCGTTAAAAATAAATGACGACGATGCCAAGATGGCTTTCATAATTTTGGAGTTGGCGGGAAAAAAATCCGCGCTTTTACTGTGGTTGATGGCGGGAACATCCACTATAACCACTGGAGAAAATCGGATTTTCCTCCGCAAAAATAAAAGTAACTTTGGAAATAAGCGGTCTATCATGACGATCAGCAACGAACCGAAGTAGCATCGGTATTTCGTGTTGGCCTTTTCGTCGTTTGTATGAATCGCGAGACGGCGGCAGCGTGAGAGCCGCCATCCGCTCAAGACATAACAATCAACACAAAAACGCGCGAAGTATTCTACTGCTCACAGGGCGGGCAAAGGCAATGAGGGCCTATATTCCCCTCAAAATGTTTGGAAGCATTAATAAGATCAGACAGAGTTATTATTTTGAAACGATAATAAATGATGTTTGTTATTAGCGTACCTTGATAAAAAATTTGGAAGACTTTGACGGTACCGGTAGTGGATGAGACATGTTTCGTCAAGCTCAATGAATAGCGCGGGTCGAACCGCGCGAATCTCTTGAATTGGATGATTACGGGTATATAATCGTTCCGTTTCATGGCCCGCAAATGAACGTGAATTATGAGACGAGAAAAAGCCGAGCCGAGTACTCAGCTCAGTATTACGTGTGGAACTAAAAAAAATTGTCAAATTTAAGTACCGTAACACTAACGCGATTGGGGCTGCCGGAAATGCGGCGAAATATAAAATCTGTAAATGATGTGAGGCGGGGGGGGGGGTTCACTGTAATTTTTTTAAGTTTGCAGTTTGTATCTCTAACTTGGTGTCAAGCGGATAGACAAAGCAGCACGGCACAAGGAACTTAAAAACCTTTGGTTAATTTAACGCAGTCGACTCGATACCGCTTGACGATAGCAGAGCGGATCGAGGCAAAAGGCAACATTTTTACGCGTATGAGTGTGGTTTGTTCTCAAATGAATGAAAAAGTTGGATCAGGATACAACGCAAGATGCGTAGAGAAAATGTACCGGTAACCCGTGTAGCATATCTCTGAGAAGTCTGGCAACGCGCACCCACATTAAATCTTAAAATGAACACCAAAGTCATGCCCATGGCATGCACTGCTGCAACACATATCATTTTAAGTGAATCAAACAATTAACAAAATATGAGCTTCTAATTAAGAAGAAATAATCTGAATATATTCGTTTTATTTTACGAATTCCGGCAATCGTTTTGCGTCAAACTGAATCAGTTCTCTCCTACGACCGGCCAATTTCGCGTTTCCGACATGAAATTTTGGACTTGCACGATGTGCCCCAATACCGGATGTTATGACTCCCCATAGCAGGAACTGACGTCACAAACTTGATTGGAAAACCGCTTCCCCATCAATTTCTATGTATACTAGATCCAAGTTTATACAGTGAAAATAAGTTTCATGATATTTTGAAATACTATTACCGTACGTACTTCAACTTGAAACTGCAGAAATTTAATTAAACTCGTATTGACGTCAGTTCCTACTTCGAGTCTAGAATATACTTAGAATCTACTAAAGCCTGAAGAAAAACATACTTGACAGTAGTTGAATGGATGCTCGAAAACAATCACACCAACCCATTTGACGGAATTTCTCCGGCGCCGCCTAATATAATTTCCATTTAAGGATAAAAAAGAAATACCTGAATGCAATGAACATACTCACCCCCGCACGCACTCTTTACAAATTCAAACATGATGAAGCGATGCACCGTTCGAACACACTAAAATCCTAAAATTTTTGCCACCTAATTACTAGCAGCGATCGTGCGATAAAAACTGCAGCCATTTAACGCATACTGTCACAACATGGTCCTCGCAAACCCGGGTTCAAACTGCAGTTGGAGAGGTTCGAGTTCACGGCCTAGCGGCACGGAAAACCTAGCCCGATTCTCATCTTCTACCGGGTCCGCGTTCGAAAAACGTCCCCTAGTTCGCTGTCTCTCGTCCTCTCCAAGAAGCTAAATGTATGGGACTGAGACAGAACACTGAGAGGACTGTTTTCGAACGGAGCCCGGAATGGCGCTGCAGTAGCAATATCTGGAGCTGAAGAGAAGGGGCAGGAGGGGTAAAAAACTGGAGGGGAGAAGCTCGGTCTGATTGCAAGTACCTGATTGTAACCACGTGTCATGTCCGTTCAGACTGAAAAAAAAACCAGCTGCTCTTTTGAAGGTTGAGATCATATCGTAACCTGTATCAGTAATTCGACCTATTCACGGGATGCATCTGAGTGATTTCGTTTCTGGGTATGTGATACATTTGCGTAAGACGCGATCGACCATCGTAGAGAGGGTATTTTTTTTTTAATGTCCGGGTGCGCTAAAATTAAATTAGTTTTGACGAAAAACGGACAAAATAACGTTTTTGGAAGCTCCTTTTAAACGTTTAAGATGAAATGGAAGGTAATATCCAAGTATCCTAAAAATGCGGAGCTTATAAACTAATTATAAATACGGTTCAGGTGGCGAGTTCATCCAGGCACTTCTTCAGCTTAATGCCGTCCGCTTAAGCTTATGGAAACGAACCAGAGACTTCTTAAGAAATGAGATGTGAAGTAGGAAGTCGTACTTCCGTTGACAAGGCACGTCCTGACGGTTTTTAAGAGAGCCACATTTTATGCATAAAAGGCTCTCTCAGCTAGCGCAGATTACACAGCCTTCCTTGAAAAGTAAAGAGGCGTGAACCCTGCCATGAGAGCCGCCATGAAAGGCCCAATGATTTCCTTACGGGAAAATGGGGCTCAACATGGCGGCCATGGGTTTCATTTACGCCTTTTCACGAAGTTCTTCACGTAAATATGAGACCAACGTTTTCGAGATGAAAAACATGGCGAGCACACTGCGCGTATAGTTCCATGTTTCTGTCGCGACATAGGGCATGAGACAAACTCCAGAACAGGGTGACTTAAGAGAAAACATTTTATTGAATTACACAATGACTTGGTGGTACTTATACTACACAAGAAAACATAAGCAAAGTTAACAAAGAATTCCTATACCGGTACACATCTTTCTAAATGTTTTTGCTAGCTTAAGCAAAACACTGGGAGGCGTTGCAGCCTTAAGTGACATCAGTCTCAGTGATGCTTCAACTCAGAAGTCCATCGTTCCACTCACATCACATAGGATTCACTGTACACTTCATGACCCAGGCACCGGAGCATTTATTGCGTGTGCCTTCAGCAACTGAAATGGAAAAAAAAACGAATTGCGGTCATTGGAATTGCCCGAATTATTTTAAGTTTATTCCTTCACTGTACTTCCAGGTTGCCCACTCAACTCCTTGTATACCACCCTGGTTCAACGAAAGGTGGAACATAGGAGGTCGCACAGTTCGAAATTCACAGAGAATATGCTGCTCACCTTATCGAATCTACTAAGCACCGCTTCCTCGACGTTTGATGCTTCTAGTGACTTTCTTATGTTTCCCCAAGTTCGTCCATTCACATGCGGAAGAATTTCAGCGTTCTCTTCGAAAAGTTTTACGGCTGCATCGGCGGACGTTTTAACTGAAAATTAAAGAGCGGATTAATGCTGACAATATAAGCTACTTCAGCAAAGAAAAAGAGCAGTGCTGCATTTATCTTGATAAATTCATCTTTTCTTATCTAGATAACTATTTTTTTTATCTTAATCTTTTAACTAGATAAAAAAAATGAGTCATCTTGATTAAAAAATCGTCATGTTTTATCTGAAAAAGCGAATTTTTTTAGATAAAAGATAGATGACTAATCGGCACACAATTCAGCTCATTTACGAAGTCCGGCGAGCCGCTTCTGCCACCTCTTGTACATTTTTTGCCGTGATTATTGCCCGCGGACGCAAGAAACACCGTCGTGGCGCATCGGAAACACTCGGCAGTGGTCGGCAATTGTCGTTGAAAATAAAAATAATGACAAAAACAATGATGCCTCTAAGACTATTTTCTCAGTTTATTCATTTTTTCTTTATTTTTCACCAGAATTTAGTTTTGCATTCCCGCCTTTGAATTAGCAACCTTTTTCGTGTTACTCACTTCATGCAGTTCAAGATTCTTGTAATTCAGTTAAGTACTGAAAGTCGGTATTTTACTCAACGTAATTTTTTATTTAACTCAAAACTACTGCCGTAATTTATACTAGGGGCATTGACAATATACCGGTAAGAGAAAGGAGTTGAAAATTAAAAAATAAATGACTTGTCTCGATTATGCATATCTTTTCTAAGAGTGCTGCTGTACTAGTATCTCTAATACTGCTCCTCTAAAAAGCGAATTATCAACAACTTGTAAATATGAATTTATATAAGAAAAAACTAAAAATCAATTATCTCTTATCTGGAAAAAAAATTACTTATCTTTTATCTAGATAAAAAAATAATTGGTTATCTTATCTTTTATCTAGATGAAAACAAACGCTATTATCTTATCTTTTGTCTAGATAAAAAAAAAATAGTTATCTTTATGCAACACTGAAAAAGAGTATATTTCAGTCCGAAAAACGCAACGTGACTCAATCGTCGTGAGATCTGAATGAGAGGTCACCCAACATTTCCTTTTGGTAAATTAAAACTTATATTGAGCTTCTTCCGGATAAGTGGCCATTAAAGAGGACCTGAGATTCGTTTCGACAAAGAGCACCATATTAAAAAAAAAAACTAATAGGGAAAAGTCTTTGAAAATTCGAGTTCCTTGGAGACGAGTTCCGAAACAGTCCTTCAATAAGACTGTCTCTTTTCCTCTCATGATAGCTCAATACGATAGACAGAAATGAAAATGCATGCTGGGATTGTTTTCGAACACAGCCCTGAATTGTCCAGCCCTCTCTCAATTGAGTACTTTTGGACTGAGATGAAAAAATGTCAAAACTTAGCGATAACTTAAAATAAAAGAAACAGTAATAAATTAATTTAAAAAAAATATTTCCCCATCGAAAAAAGTAATTCTTTACATTTTGACGAACATAGCAGCTGAATCTTTTTTTAATCTCAAATTTTTGCAGAATAATATCGAATTTTTCACAATAACTCCATAGAACAGAAAAAGTACACATTAATTAACCTTAATTTGAAGTATCAATCCATTGCTTAGGGCAATGTTTTCAACATAAATACTTACGTGTCGACTGAGCAAGTCTTACTAGGGCTGCGGCTGTATGGGCCGGCGGTATGTTGAGCTTCTTCAACATTTTGAAATACCTCTCTTCGTTCCCTGCTAAATATGTCCGTCCGTTGATCGAAGCGGAGGAAACCATACTCAACAAGCCGTGCTTCAGCCAGAGCTCCTCGCACAATTTTTCGTCGCCCTTAAAGAGGGCGTGGAACCAGTAAACTCTCAGCATGAGAGGAAAATCTTTCACATGCTCCTCCATCATCTCAACATCTGAAGGAAAAAATAAAGGGATTTCCAGAATTAAAGGGGTTATTTAGGGCGAGTGCCTCAATTGGTGTTATTACGCTCCACACAAAATGCTTTTCACCTATTTATCTGGACTGAAAATCGAGGACGATTTTAGCCAATTTTCATTCTAAATCACCGTATTCGAATATGAGAAGTAACAAATAAAAAACGACGATTAGAAGTTTTCTTTTTAGATTTTTCTCAAGACCGAATATTTAAGTTCACAAGATTCTGATTGGACGGTGGAAGCTGATGGGAGCCCGAGTTGATTCTATGACAATTAAAAAGTGTTCTAGGTTTTATCCGGCGTCTTGGCCATTAAGCCAAGAGGATCCGCAAGTCAGACCAGTAATTAATTATCCTCTTGGCTCCAGGTTCGAACTGATACTTGTCAGTCAACTCGAGGTGTATTTACTCCAATGTCTCTCAAGGAGAAAAACAAAACGAAAAAAACTGTAATTACTTGAGAGAAAAGGAGAACACAATACTTACACTTGCCCTGTTCAGGAGATGATTCCAGGAATCGCATGAGAGCATCAAACTTGTAAATTGTGGATGAGGGTAACGCGAACGATAGACGACCCAAGTCCTTCTCCTCGAGTGCTTTTAAAATCAACTCATTTCTGAAAGCGTTCTTCTGCTCCAACGGCACCTGAAACGGTAAAATAAGCCGCTTTGTGAAGAGGTCAAAACTGCCAAAAAGCCCGGAGGACCAAAGTTCGGCATTGAGTCTCGACGTTGCGCAATCGCCTGTCTCGGGAAGTTCTCCGGACAAGAAATACCTCGTAAGATACACAAAACGTCTACTTACATTTAAATGATATAAAGCCCTATGAAAGACTGCATGAGGGAGATCGGGATTTTTGTTAAGAGTCGCTCTCAACGAATCCAATCCTGTTATTCCTTCCAAAACAACAGCTCCCTCGTCTTTGTCTCCTTCTGCATTAACTGCCTCCTGACCTTCTTTGGCGCTACGCTTAGACGCTCCGGGCTGCGGCCTTTTCGCTGAGGTCTCTGTAACTGCTGAGGTCTCTGCAACTGCTGAGGTCTTCTCTGCTCCTGGGGTCCGCGAATCAGGAAAAAAAAAACGACATTAATTATGAGTTCCTCAGAAGTTTCAAGGTTTCGCGGATATTTTACCTTCAATCAGGCTTGTATTGAACGGGACATCGTAACCACACCGAACGAAGAGGTCCCTTAAAGCTACAAGGGCTGTTTGCGGGGGAGTATAGTTTTCTTGCTCGAAGCGCGTGTACATAGCCAAAGCTTTTTCGGCGTCATTTTCCCTGTCTGAAATAAAAAGAGAGCAGTGATATTACTTCTCCCACCATTCTCGTCAGCTACGATCATGGACGTAATCCAGCCGTGCCATTTCAAAGATCCCGCCTTTTAGATTCACAGTAGGCGTGATATGAGACACTTACTATACAGATCGACGACCTGCATGCAAATTTCATCTTTTTTTGGATGGAAAGTAGGCAGGACCTCGAGCAGGCTTTCCAAAGAAGGCCCATCTCCGCTCGACAGGACCCGGCGAATAATCCGATTTGGCTGGCCGGATAACTGCGAACAAATTAACCATACAGGTGTAGGACCTGCATTCTGCCTGTTACACAATGCCGCGCTGAGCGACAATTAGTGCGGTTCAACGAAGTCCACGGTTATAACTCGTTACTCTTCGTGTGGTATTTAAGGGCTTGACCAGGCTAGAATACAGTAATCAGAAAACGTAATGCTTAAAATTTAGTGAAGCGTTTGACTATGATTTGAGACAACTTGAAAAGCTTACTTGAGTAATGAAATGAGAACCCGTCTATGATAATTACCTCAATTATTCTCTTGGCTTGTCGGTCTTTGCGGCAATGCAAAAGGACGAGGGACAGCTCGCACAAGCTTTCCGATTCTCCTAACGCGGCTGTCAGGATGTTTTGAAGATTCTGGAGCAATTCGTACTCCTCATTCTCGACCAAAGCCACCGCCACATTCCGCACTTGGTTCCTCATTCTGTTAAAGTCGGCTTTCGGCAAAATGTTTTCGATGAGATCCACCGCTTCTGCAAACTTCTGCCTGTAAAGTATACAATCAACTAGAACAACCTCAAAGGTTCAATGGATGGCTGCATTCAAGTTAGCGGAGCCAATGTGATCGGCAAAGCGCCTTGTCGCTTCTCTACTCTCGTACAGCTTTATAAAACGCCCCTCAGATTGCTTTGCGTAGATTGGTCCCGCCAAAAGATAAACTCCGCGGAGAAGGGGTGGTGAGAATTTATCATACAGGGCTTAGACTCGTACGTCGCATGGGTGGCGAGAAAACCTCGCATCAAGGCAAACCTTATCAGTTCATAACAATCGCCTTCCACCGAATCTTACCCGGCAACAAGCTGCCTCAATCGGCTAGAATAAAAGGACAGCCCAGCATCGACGTTATCGGTAAAACTTTCTTTCAGGAAGTTTTTACACCGCTCGTCTGGGGAATTTTTGAGGGCAAACAGAAGGTGGCCCACGGAAATCCTAGCAGGGCTGCTTTCGATGAACTCTTTTTTCGCCGTCAAAATTTCAAGGGCATCTGGAAAAAAGAAACAAGGAAACACGGGTTAGTAAGTTTGAGATCACAGAGAAGAGTAACTTACGACGCGCTGGAGTAGATAGTCGATTGATTTGATTCGCAGTTTCTACGAACACGACGACGAGAATCGAACCCAAAATCTTTGCACGGAAGTCGGATGCGTCAGAATCTGTGCCAAAAAGGCGAGCGGTGGGAAGAGAGATTTTTGACGCACTCATTCACGATAGAAGCCAAGTGTCGCGCGAATGCACACCACACCCACGGTTATCACAATATCTTACTCCTCAAATTTCCTCACTTTTGCCTCACCAAATTCCAACAATTTTTCTGCGGCCCGCTTTTTGCCGCACTCCGAACAGCGTTTGAGAATTCCGGTGTCTGTGTCTGTCGAGGCGGCGTCTTGATCACAACCAAAAGAAAGTTTTAAAAATATTTGTCAAAATAGGAATTTTTACTGACTTTGAAGCCATTTTACCTTACTTTTCCTGACCAACTTTTTTTTCACTGACTTTCCTGACCTGTGACATCCCTGACACCCCTGGTTTTTTTTTATTACAAAGAAAAAGCACAAAGTATAAAATTTACTCTGAGATTACCATCCACTTTCCCGTCTTCGATGAGTTTGGTAGCTAAAATGACGAAAGCGTTGCCCATCTCTTTCATGTGGCCATATTTCCGCCAACATTCCATGCCCAACGACGAGTCGTTCCTACAAGCGTACTGGATGTACGCTCTCAGCCCAAACGGAAGCAGCTCGCCGGTTTCCTGAAAAACAACAACAGCGGTTCCCAAAAATGTTTTTTTTTTCTGTTTTTTTTTTTTTCGCTTGGCGGCTCAAAGAATGGCACAGTACCTCTAACACTTTGGGAACTCGTTCATCGTTGGCTTGGCACAACGCCAAAAGCCGCCTATTAAGAATACGCCGTTTGAGATTCGGATCGAGGTCGTATTTTAGGTATTCCTCCACGACATCCACTCGAACCTGCAAGGAGGAAATTCAGGTTTTCGTTCGTTTCACGTGGAGCCAGCGAAAAGAAGGCGAGGCGGACACTCACCGGGTCTTTTGGACTTTCAATCTGTTTGGATATTCGGAATTCCGTCTCACCCAATGATTTGAGAGCTCTTTTGATTTCGTTGCGCAGACCATCTTGCTCACTGAGTTTGTCTGCGAGTTCTTTCGAGATGCCCAGGCCGTTCGCTGCGAACTTCTGCAAGTCCCAAACAAAGAAACTGTTTAAAAGAACACAAAAGCTGAGACGACAAGCGCCTGAAGTTAGCACCAAAAGCTCCCTCCTTGAGAGGGATCAAAACAAAACTTGCCATACGCAAGCCACTAGATTTGAAGCGGCTCTTTCGTTTGCAGAAAAAAAATCACGAGAAAGGCTTACAAATACAATTCTTTTCTGCTGAACCGAGCGTTGCACAAAAACCTCGCTAAGCTCATTCCACTTAAGGTGAAGACCTTCCATGCCCCCACCCGGTTTACCGCTACATCGAATACGCACGACACGATGTATGATCCAGAATCTTTTCAATAAACGAAGATCGCATCGCGACAACTCAAAGGCGAAGTGAGAAGACCTCAATCGACCCACAACAGCCCAAAGTATTTGGAGTGAAATTCAGCTTAAGAGAAATTGAAAGGATTTTTTCCATTAAAATACGCAATTTCGAGCTTTCGAAAATGCCTAAATTATTAAATTTCAGATTTCCATAGGGGTGATATTTTTTAAATTGTGACAAGACGGTAGTGGAAAGATCCTCTAAAATAGATTTTTGTGTTGCCGAACGGCATCGCTGGGCGGTAAAGGGTTAAAAAGACCTTTCCTTGACGCCAAGCACTTCCATCCGACGGAAATGAAAAAACCTCAATTCATCTTGCGATTAGATTTTAAGCTTACCTCCAGAATAGACTGAATTTGCTCCCGGAGTTTTGAATGGGTGACCTTTCGGGTGACCCCTTCGACGATAAACTCGGTGAGCTCCTGCGGAGTCATCCTCATCAACGATCGGTCGACGACCTGCAGGGATTCTTTGTCTTCTTCGGTGGCGGCCGGCTCCGGTGCTTCGGCCTCCGCGGCCTCGCCGTGCGACTCCGTGTCATCGGCAGCCTCATCGACGGCGTCGTCGGCGGCGGCGTCGGCGGCGGCGGGCCTGCGGGGATCACTCACGCCGTTGGCGATAATACGCGTCGCGAGCGATACGTACGTGCTGGGGGGCATATCTGCCACGACGGTAGGCCATGTTAGCATTGGCGTGGTCTTGATAACGGCCCGTATCGGTAGCGACGCTGCAACATACAAGAATTTTATACTCGACGTTCCGCTTCAGGTCCATCTGTATTCAACAGCCCTTGAAAAAAAAAGTTTCTTAAATAATATTTATTTATATAACAGACATATTGACTGAGTACTTGGAACAATTTTAAGGGTGTTGCTATTGACCCGACATGCATTTATATAGGGAGACTTGAACGCACGTAACCAAACTAATGCATTCTAAATAGAAGGAGACTTGAACGCACGGAACCCCACCTAATACATTTTAAATAGGGCAGTTGGGTAGACACTCCCAATTTTTAGACAACTACTAAAATTGTGCATTTTATTTTGTAGATTTTTCCCCATTTCACTACTTTCCCTTCTTTTTTTTTGTTTTAGTGTTCCTTTTTTTCCTTCAAAATATTCCCTTTTTGAGAATTTTTAGAGATCATCTTTTAAAAATATTGCATTTTTTTTAAAAAACAGATGTTGCTTCTGAAGGATATCTTTTTTAGGATGTCGTTTTTATGCATATTGTTTAGAAGATATCGTTTTTAACGATATTGTTTTCAAAAATACAGTTTTTACAAAAAACGATATTCCTACCATTTTCAAAAATACAGTTTAAAAAAAAAAAGACAAGGAGTATTGTTGTCTGCAACTCTACTTATTCAATCACATTTTCTTGAATAACTCGAAATAACGATGATTTCCAAGATTTGCTGCCACCTAGTCGTCATTAGGGGACGATTTCACGTCGATTTCAAATATCGAACAATACTATTCGACCTGTATCTTCGGAGCGACCACAGGATGATACAAACACACGGACTCGCACAAACTATCAAGCCTTTCTCCGAAAGGAGGCGGCCTTAAAAAACGATACTGTTACAAAAATACCGATATTGCGTTTAGTTGTTCTTTTCTTTTTAAAGGAAAAAAAATACAGATATTGCGTTTAAAAATATCATTTATGAAAGATCTACTTCGAGGTTTTCATTTTAAGATATCACTTAAAAAGATGCTATATTAAAAGGGAATATTAGTAAATATATCATCTTCAAGACGTCATTTTGGAGGATATCTTTTTTAAAAAAAGACGAAGAAATAGTCGTCGGAAAGCCGGCATCGCTGTTCGCCAGTATTACCGATTAGAAGGGATTCCTCGAAGTCCCTCTGAAAGATCGATCTGGACAAGCACCGTCGAACGACCTCATCGTATGATCCCACGAGGGGTTGGACAGCGTCGAGAGCAGGCTGCTCCTTATATCCAGCCTTCCGCAATATTTTGTACACGTTGAATGTCTCCATGGTGTCCAGGTTGCCCTTCAGTTTCATCAGTACCTGGACCAGTCCTGAAACACAAAGCGCATTCAAATAAGAGGTACTCTTAAACTGACTTCCCACCGACACAAATGCTTTCTCGGCATCTCGCGTTCGACCACTCGCTCACCTTTAACGTTGTTCTGTTGGGCCAGGCGCGCGACCAGCGGATAATACATGTGCGTTCTCATTTTTAATCCCACCCCCTCTATTTCCGAAACCATCTTCGAGACCGCGTCCACTTCGCCCGTGCTGATGACGTTCCCCAAAGCTTTAAAATACAGCGTCGAAGTCTCGCTTTCTGGGACGATAGCCTTAAGCCTATTTACGTCCTCCATCGACTGCGAACAATAATCGTTGGAAATACAGCAAAGGAGTCAAAATCGCCATAACACAAAGTACAGATGCTTATAGAGGTTATGAGAAATTGAGCGGCCCACTTTCAAGCTCGGCGGTGACTACTACGGCGACACTAGAGGCCTGGATATACTAGAGAGGGTGCTAGCGGCGCCGTCATCTTGTTTCCGACGTTTCGCCGTACGCTACAATGCATTTGGTGGTCCCAAAAGGAACAAGATGGCTGCCCAATGCCTCCTCACTGGTATATCCAGGACTCTAGGTCTGGTATATCCAGACACCACTCGTTCAAGCAGTTCCCGTACCTTTGCCCCTCGGGAACATTGCCACACGATATAGCGCCTCAAACGAGCGATAAACTCATCTTCGAAGCCCGTGGCCTGATCCAGAAGAGGAATACAAGCTTCTGCATGACCAGCGCTTGCAAGGCGAAAAATTAATCGGTGAAATTCGACTTGGACAATAGCCGGAGCGGCTTGTAACACCTGCCAACAAAAAAGGACACTATACAGATGTCGATCAAGTCAACCGAGGTCCCTATTGATTTTATGTCAGGTTTGACAGTAGCAACCCAGCTTGTTCTCAACAACTTCCCCTTGAGCGAAAAGTCGTGTCTGAACTGAAAAGTCTGTACGCACTTTTCTTTCTTTTTTACTACTTTATCCTCAATTTTTTTACTGCGCTGTTGATTGCATTTTTCTTGATCAGTTAGCAGACAACAAAGCTTGGGCACAGCCACGTCATTCCTTAAACCTCAGAGCCCCTCCGTACAGAGCGTAAGCTCGCATGGAGTAGTTTTAGAACGGGAAAACAAAAGTCAAAGTGACAGGGTTCCGACGCGAAAGCTTGCTCAGCTCATTCGGCGACAATCGCATTTTACATTCGCCTTTTCGGGGCGTTCAATCAAATTATTTGCAAGGGTCCAGCAAAAAATTTCCTGGTTATCCAGGATGCCGTAAAAGACCGATTCGCTGATATTCTCAAGTCTGCACTAAACCTAGCGGGGGGGCATTCGATAGCGCCAAAAAGCACAAGCGCCAGTCCGTAACCGCCAAACAAAAAAAGTCGCAAACGCCAAAGTTCGTATAGGTTAGGTTAGGCCAAGCTGGGTTAGGTTAAGTTGGGTTAAGTTAATTTAGGTTAGGTTAAGTTAGGTTAGTATTGCGGTTAAGAATTTTGGCGTTTGCGACTTTTCTCGTTTGGCGGTTACGGATGGGCGCTTGCGGCGTTGGCGCTTATGAGAGCTACCCAACCTGGCGAACCTTCTAGATCGTGAATGTAAACGGTTTTACTTGCAGACATGAGCTACAGATCCAAATTTCAAACTAAATAGAAAGAAGAGGAAAACGGCAAACCTGCGGCACTGCTTCTTTATGGCCGTTGGTGATGAGTTGAAATACGATGTTGCTTATACTACGGCTATCCAGAAACACATTGCGGTACTTTTCGTTCATGAAAAAGTCGACGATTTTTCCCGCATCTCCTTTGCGACCATACTCCGCTAGCAATATTCCGTACGTACTCTCGTCTGCAGTAAGTCCCTTGGATGCTATCAGGTCGATTACTTTCTCTGCACTCTCCATGTCACTGCGAAGACAAACCAAAACAAACGTCAAGAAACGAAGTCCGATAGGGTGAGATAACGTCCTCTACTCTACTCAAAGAAGGCATTTGCTGCCTCGTGTTCCACCTTGGGTCGCTAAACCGAGCGGAGTTAGCAAACCGACGCACAATGCACTGAACCTAGGCTAACTTAAGCTACATTTGCACAACGCGGATTCTCATCATTTAAAAAAGATA
>Ga0058701_10001397_pt1 | contig 17024 bp, 6 predicted proteins | sample AgamicOrMae_FD_97039 | JGI IMG/M metagenome (GOLD analysis project Ga0058701, IMG submission 97039) | Agave microbial communities from Guanajuato, Mexico - Or.Ma.e | ecosystem: Host-associated > Plants > Phyllosphere > Phylloplane/Leaf | place: Guanajuato, Mexico | collected 2012-06-04
AAAACTGACAGAGCATTTTGCAAATGCGAAGCAACGTTCCTGATTTTGCAGAGTCAAGCGCGAGAAAAGATATTCTTCGCATGGGGGGGGGGGCGGAGGGGGGGGGGGGGGGGGGGGGGGGGGGGGGGAAGGGAAGGTCGAAGGACAGGTAGGCAGCTGTTATGCTGTCTGCCAGCCCGAGGAAACCTGTTGAAACACGCAGGGGGTTGGGTTCATTCGTCTTGAATAATGTGGCACAATTTTAAGAAGAGATTATCTTGGATATGTATACTTCATTTTTTTTCTGACATCTGTAACTTAAGTTGATTTAGGTCATTTCATTGTGCGGGCATTGGCGTTGCTGCTTTTAACGGTGGGAAAGTATCGCGACTCTATGAGATCGAATACCGAAATCGGGAACGAGAGTGACGCACAGCAGTCGCTCGCTCTGCTCGGCCCACCTGATTGCCGGCAGGCGAGGCGGCGCCTAAGCGGAGGCGCCCGGCTCGCCGCCGCTGCACAATCAGCTGACTACAAGCCAATGACGTCTCATCCGACGGGTAATTCCGAACGAGCCGAGCGGGCCGCGGGCCCCAGGCAGGTGCGGCTGCCGCGGGCGAAGCTAGGCGCCGGCGACTGTTTTTGCGCGCGTTTTTCCCATTCAAATTCGCGAATGACATCACCCATTTTCGCCGCGGTTTACTTTTTACTCCACGTGTCGTAGTATTCACATAACGGAAAGTGCTTTTCTTTGGATGGGAAACGTGTTAACCCCATTCTGAACAAACTGAAGTAACTTCCAAGCATATTTGAAATTATTTTAATGAGCAAACCGTCTTAAAATTTGCTGGATGTTCAAAGGTTCTGAGAAGATGAGTTTTGATGATTTGTAGCTCGTAGGAGTACTAACACAAGAAGCGGGAAAATGTGTAGGGGTGGTATAAGCTCAGAATTCCAAGAAACCAAAGTCGGGAGGCTTAATATTGTAAGCTTTAGCGAGGTGTTTTGCTAATCAGAGGGGTAAAGATTGCAAAGTTGGCGGAGTTGTGAAAATTAAAGGAGACTGAAATTTTTTGCAGGAAAGTGTTTAATATCCGTTACGGATCTAGAAGTCGGAGAAATAGCAGAGAGCGGAAGAATGCAAAAACTAAAGCTACCTAACTTGTGGATATGAAAGCAGGATGGATGTCTTCTAAAGAAAGCATCAAGCTCGTATTCCAACCACAAACTTAGAAATCTAGGAAAATGTTAGGGGGGGTGTTAATCAGTTGACGATTGAAAGCTAAATGAACGGGGTATTTTTTCCCCCCGTGGAAAAGTCGTCTTGAACCCCGCAAAACTTCTTGTTCACCAGCGCGTTTTTTTTTTAAATATCATTACTTTTCTCTTTGACAAACAGATTTGATAAGATTCTCTCTGGAATTGAGTGTGGTGTCTTTCTACTAGGAAGTAGCTGTTGTTTTTACAATGCACTTGCATAAAAATGCAAGGCGATCCAGGTCCTCTGGGAAAACCCTAGGAAAGTGTAACGAAATAGGGCAATCTGCTCTGTCTGTCCTCTTCGCCGGTGCATCGCTCGCCGGGATGGTGCCAACGACCTCCTACCCGTCCCTCCCCTCCCCTCTCCTCCTTTGTGACCTGCATTTTTACCCTTTCCCCCGCCGACCGCCCCCCGCCCACCCGCCCGGCGCCGCATCCAATACACGCCCTGCCTAGCAGCCCTGACGCTGACGAGTAACGTGCAGATATCCCCGTACCCGTAACCGACGCGATGGCTCGACTGCTGGCTGCCAGGTCTGGCTGCCAGGCCTGGCTGCCTCCCGCCCCGGTGGCCCGGTTAGCCTCACCTCACCTACCGTAACGTGACGTAACGGCGCCAAATGCACGTGGAACGTTTAACGACGCCGTAAACAGAAAAAAATGTGCTGCGTTTGGAATGCTACAGGGTTTAAAAGACAAGCCACCGAAAAACAACATATGTGGCGTGCGTCCTTATGTTGGTTTGTTACGTAAGACAACTCCAGAAAATGTCGTTATGAACCGAAACAAGCATTCGATTTGAAGATAACTTTTTTTACTGGATTGAGCTAGAATTTTTAGCGCAGTGTTTTGTTTCCAAACGCAGATTTGAAGCAGGGAAGATTTCCCGAGAGAGGCTCCCGCTTGAAACGCCTTTCGAAGCGCTTACAAATTAAATTTTGGCCCTTGGTGTTTGAGAGTTTGAGTTTTTCCTGGACAACGGCAATAAGACATGAGACGTTTGGCCGAGGATTGAGGGCTTCAACGTGCTGGAGCACAGCTTCTGTCCGCATTGCACCACCCGAGGTAGTCCTTGGGTCAATGAATGCTCTTTCGCTCGAAACCAAGAGAGAATTTAGAGTATAGGCCTAACTCCCGTGTGCCCCTCTGCAGCCGAAAGCTTTGGTCCCTGACCTTTTTCAAAGCCGTTTTGATGTTCTTAATTTATAGACGCACTTGTTAACAGGGGAAGGTGGACTTTATAACCTATCGAAACATCTGCAGTTTTGTACAAAAGAACAGGAACAAACGGGGGGGTGACAGCAAGTTAAGGGAGAAAGTGGAGATGAAAACTCTCGAGAAAAAAATCTAGATGCAGTATTCGCACGACATGGCCAATGAACCCGTGAAAAAACGACCCTTAATCTGAATCCGCCTCTTGCTAGAAGTGACTTTTTAAAAGCTCTTGTAATGTGGAAAGGTGTTATTATGGCGTACTTAAACGTTTGACTTTTGATGACGTGCCTCCTTAACGGGAAATAGGCGATTGAGCGGATATCGTGGCTGCTGCGACCTTGCAAGCCAGAGTTGTTTTGGTATTGCAAAGTCCTGATCCAAGGTTAGGTATGTGCACTTGTACTCCGCGGGGAATATCCGCACGTGACGCGTTTCGCGTTTGTCTCGCCAAGAGCGCCTCAATTCCATCTTCGATAAGATAGCGCTGTGTTGTGTTGGCCATCGAAAGGAAATTGGATCAGCTGTTTACGGCCGGCGCTCTTCGGCTTCCCGCGAGCCGAGCTCTTCCGAGCCGCAAAGCCCCTACTGCCTACTGGGTGGGCGGGTGCGAGTAGGCAACACGCGCGACGCCCAGGATCCTCGGTTGCCTACCTCGTTGCCTGTCTGCCCGCGCTTCTCTACATCATCCTCGCAACGCAAGTGTGACACTGTTACTTCACTCGATTTTGTGTTCACTGCCCAGGTCGGCATCGTGTGTGCTCCGCGTCCGACCGAATTCGTCTCAGTCCGAAGATGGGAGAAGTTTGATCAAGCTAAGGCGCAAAACGTGTTTACGAGTAGAAGACGTTTAATGCCCTCCAAACAGAGTGGCGATGAAGTCCTCGCTGTGACGAAGAGAGCAGACCATAAGTGCTCATATATCGCGCAGACTGCAGTGTTCTTAACGACTCGCTGCAAACCATGTCCAAAACGCGTTTGGAGATAGTGTGCAGCGCATGACGCAACCCAGTGGATCGTGTGAAGTCAGCTGATGGATCTGTCGACCGGAGTGACTTGCCATAAGGATTTCCACCCCATCGATAGGTTGTCCGCAGGACGGGGACCCCACCCCAGCGCCAGCTCACGGATCAGCTGACTGGCACGGTCTGACGAGACGTAGCCGCGCCGCCACCGCGCCGGCCCCATGGTCGTAATTGGCCAAGTAGGCGTTGTTCGGCGGGCGAGAGTGTTTCTCATGACGAGGTGTCTGATCGACGACTCATTCCAGAGGTATGGGTGAAGGGGTGCGCGCATGCGGCACCGCCCGGCGGAATTGTCCGCCGGCATCGGCCCGCGGCATCAGCCGGCGGCATCGCGACGCTCGGCGATGGCGCAGGTCCGCGTCAGCGGCGCGGCCCATTGCCCTTGGACGGGAAGGAGAGGATGTTAAACAGCTGACGGCCAGCCGGCACATGATGCTCGGTTCCCCGCGGCGCAGCCCGCCAGCCGGTCGCTCGCTTGCTTGCTTTCGTCTCGTGACGAGTCTCCGAGGCGGTGGCAGGGCGTAGTCGGGCCGGCCGAAACAGCTCCTGGCCCTGGCTGGGCTGGCGTCGCTTTTACCCCCTGGTGCCCCCCCCCTTGTTCCTTTGCCGGTGTGGCAGGCCAGCGCAGACAGGTCGGGACTTGCTCTTACTCTGCTCGCCAGGCGTGGCGACCAGGCCGTGCCGAGCCGCGCTCAGCTGAGCTAATGCCATGCCCGCGGCGGCGCGGCGCAGCCGGTGGCGGGGCGGCTGGCTGGCTGCCTGCCTGTCCGGCGCACTGCTCGGCGCGGTGGACCGAGCTGAGCGCGCCGCCGCAACGCGGCTTCGCGTTAGTAGGGCTCCGCATTGAGTCAGAGAGTGGCGTGCTTTTACGGCGGGCCGCGTTCGCGCGTCTTTTTAACGCGCGCGTGCCTTTAAAGTCGGTGTGACTTTGTCGATTGGAGTGCGATGCCAGACGCGGGGACGATGGAGGCTTACGACGGGTGTGTTGTGTTGCGACCACGTGGCGAAAGAGCGTGATCGCCGCCGATGGAAGTGTATTAACGCGATGGGCTTCTGTTGCAGGCTGAGTGAACGCGCCGGATCTCCGACGGGCCACATGGAGCAGGAGAAGCGCATCCGGCGAGAGATCGCCAACTCCAACGAGCGGCGACGCATGCAGAGCATCAACGCGGGCTTCCAGTCTCTGCGAACGCTGCTGCCCCAGCATGAGGGCGAAAAGCTCAGCAAGGTGAGTTTTGGCAGGACCTGTTGCGGCGGGTGCGGCGCGGAGCGTAGCGGATGGGCCGGGCCGGGCCGCGTCAGGCCGAGCCAGGCCAGGCAGGCACTCAGCCGGCCTGGCGGCCCGCTCGGCCCGGGCCGCTTGCCGGCCGGCCGGCCACTCGGCAGCCCGGCCCCCGGCCCGGCCGCTCGCCTGCCTGCCCGGCCGCGGTCGGTATTGAAGTAGGGAGCGACAGCTGTTCTCGCGCTCGCTCGTCGGCCCGCCCGCCGTAGGGCGGCTGGCTTTATTGATTCGGATATCCCGCTCATTTAGCATGTGCCTGTAGTACGAGCCTTGTTGGCGGTTGTCATGGCAACCTTATCGATCGCTCGCCCCGCCCTCGCTCGCTCGCCTTTTCTCATTTCGCTGGCTCTTAGGACCCGCTGATTCGGCGGCGGCCGCGGCGCTGGCGCTCTCTTCCTTAGCCCACCCACCGGTGGATGAATTATTAAGAAATTGGCCCAGCGGCCGCGCTGCGCCCGTCGCTTAGGCAGCCACGAGGCGCTAGGCGCGGTCGGGCTTGGTGTAGCGCGATGCCCGCCGGCCCGCCTGCAGACAAGGTCAGCCATTTCCGAAGTAGCTGCCTGCCTGCCGCGCCGGCTGGCTGGCCGGCCTGAGACGGAGTTATTGACCGAGCCCGTCTTGGCGGGGCAGCCAGCTTCGCGACGCGGACGCGATACCCGCCGCCATTTTGGCGACACCCCTCCCATCTGAATGACCCGTCGCGGCCCGACTCGTACGTAGTAGGATGCTGTGGTGGGTGTATTGGCGCCGGCGGGCCGAGCCGGGCAGGACATCGATCCAACGACACCTTCGCTTGCCCGCTCCGTATCGCATCCCGCCGCGCTCGCACTTGCAGGGGGCACTTGCTACCCGCCCTCCTCCCCCTCAGGTCGTTTCACCCTGCCCTCCAGGTCGCCCGCCCCGCCTTATCCTGGGTCGCCCGCCGGGGTGTCTCTGGGGCAGGGTGAACGATCCCGAGCCCTCATCCGGACTTGGCCACGGGTTGAGCTCAGCTGACGCGAGGAGGTTCACCTGACCTGCCCTCAGCCTGAGCCTAGCCCGGGTCCCAGCTCGACCTAGCTCGTCGGCCACGTTTTCTTCCCCCTTTGTCAGGGACCTTTTCGGGCGCGAGCGTGGCTTTAACCACATCGTGCGGTGTGTTGCGACCGAGCCGTGACGACTCGTCCCGCGCCCGCGAGTCGAGCCGAGCTCTGCCTGCGTGGCAGGATATAAATAAAACGACATTCAGCAGCGGGGCCGCCGCCGGTAGGCCGTTTGCCCGCCGAGACGCGCCGCGCCTCGTTGCCAGCGGAGCGGGGGGCTGGGGCCGGGGCTGGATAGATAGATGAACGCTCGCTGGCGTAACCTTCAACTCTATCGGCCGGCGGCTGGAGCCGGTCGACCGCGTTCGGCCAACTCCGCCTCCGCTCGGCAAAGTCCGTGGGCCCCTCGGCCGTCTCCGCCGCACTTCGGCCCTGGCCGACTGCTGAGCAGTCTGCATTCCTGGACGGGCTGTGGCCGGGTAGGGGCCAAGCTGGGGCGAAAGAAAGAGAGAGGGGCCGTCTGGGAGCGGCTTCCTTGCCAAAGCTGGGCGACCGGCCGACCGGCCACGTGACGCTGCTCTGCGTTGCGCCATCCGCGCTGCGCCGCGCCGGCGAGTTGGCCTTGGGTGGCAGCCGGGCAGCTCAGCCCGGACTCGGCTCGGCGCGGTCTGCTGTCACGGCCGGTCGTCGCCTCCTCTCTGCCCTCTTCCTTTGCCCCTCTCACCCAAAGTGACGCCGCGCCGGGCGGCCAGCCGGCCGGATGGCGTCGTCTGGAGGTCGTACTCAGTTTGCACTAGTTGGACGACCATTAAATAGCCCAGCTGCCGTTTTGTTGGGCGGCAGCAAAGGGTTAAGGGTGGAACCCAGGGGGTCGCCTCACCACGCCACCCTCGTGGGAGAGGCCATCATCCACAATTAGGTTAACACCTTTGCCTCAGCTGTTTTGCGTAGTCACATCCTCGCGACCAGGGACGTCCCTGAAAACCACGAGTTGAACGAACAGCTGAAAGGAGTACGATCATTGAGCTCTTGACGCTGGAGGCCATTGCCATGACACGACATTTTTTTACGGATGAGAATTCCCGATTCTATTCATACCTAACCTCTCAATCTATGCTTCGGCACAACATTGCCACGCATGTACGGTATTTAAAAGCAGTCATTTGGAAGTAAAAAAAAAAAAGCTGAGCTCTTCCTTGACGAGAACTTTGACTAGCCACGTGTGCTGAGCCGCCGCATTCCTCAGGCCGTATCACAAGGCATAGCATCACTTTCCTCTAGAAAGAAATAGGTTTACTCGATGAAAAATTGCGCTGCCCTTCGGCCAAACTTGCATACGATCCCTTCCAGAATGAAGCGAGCGAGCGTTTTGGCGAAGTAGGCTACGCGGAGCGGAGCGGCGAACAAGTGACCGCAAATGTGATTGTTGTGTGGTTCTTTCAGGCGGCGATCCTCCAGCAGACCGCCGAGTACATCTACACTCTGGAGCAGGAGAAGACGCGGCTGCTGTCGCAGAACTGCCAGCTGAAGCGGATCATCAACCAGCATGAGGGCGAGGCGAGCAGCGCCATGAAGAAGCGCAAGACGGACAGCGGGCCCGTGACGATCGTGGCGGCCGCCGTGAGCGAGTCGTCTGACGAGGGCATAGGCAGCATGTCGCCGGAGCCGGTGGGCGCGGGCGGCGCCGCCCCCGGGGCCACGGCGCCCGGCGCCACCGCCGCCGACCCGGCCGCGGAGGCCGCCACCGAGGCCCTGCGCCGAGAGATCATGGACCTGCGCGTCAACCTGGACCGCGAGAGGCGCATGAGGCTCGTCCTCGAGGGGCAGGTGCGCTCCCTCGAGTCGCAGATCTACCCGGAGTCCGAGAGGATTCGCGAGCTGCAGCCGGTGCAGCTGCAGTACCACCCTGATGTGAGTATACCGCACCCCAACTTTAGGCGGAGGTTCTATAGAACACAAACCGAGCTTAAACGCTTTATCGCAGGAGGCGAGTGTAACGTCTTTGTGCGGCGTTAACGTCTGGCGGAACGTCTGTGAACCCACTAACGCCCAGCGATGCCGTGATTTTAGAGGATCTTTTAAGTTCAGTATTGTTACAATTTTAAAAAATATCACCCATCTGAAAACCTGAAATTCAATAATTTCGGCATTTTTCAAATCTTCGAGTTTCGTATTTTAATAGAAAAAATCCTTCCTATTTCTCTTAAGCTAAATTTGACTCCGAGTACTTTAGACTGTTCTGGGTTAATGCAAGATGGGGTACGCGACAGTAAACAGTCCATGTCTATCAAAGGGGAAAATCCAGTCCATGTATAAACCGAGGCATGCCGTAAAAAGTGTTGGTATCCAGGTAGAAGCAAACTACATCGGCGTTGGATAAATCGGCATCGCCCTACGACGCAGCTCCTGTCAGGCAGCGGGGGGAGGGGGGGGCTTTTTAATTAATTGCCCGGTGTCGGACTGATCTGTCAATGAACAGGTGTCGGTTAGTACGATTCCTTTGTTTCTTCGCCTTTGTTGTGGTGTCATTAGCACCAGTAGAATTATTCGCAGTTGCTCTTTTATTCGCCACCCCGTGGACACTCATTTCGGTTTTCCGCGAAAATCTTTGCTACTTGCAGGGTCGGAAAGACCGATGAAGGTCAGGGGTCGAGACGTGAATGCGTGGATTTCAACCCTCGCTTTGCCTCAGTAAATTACGGAAAATAGTGGTCCGATTCTAAATGGCAATCTTTTTCGTGCGAAAACATTACTTTAGAACGGTTTTCATTTGGCTCAACAAGGATAATATGCAGTTTTTATCGAAAGAGAAACTTTGCGCTTGCTTTCAAGAATACACGAGCAAAGCTTTAAAATGAGCGACGCTGGATGGTAATAGATGAACGGTCACAGCCTTACATTGCCGGGTGATTCACATCTCAGTAAACGTCACTAAAATCAGCTGACTTCTCTCCGCCAGTCAGCTGATAAGTCAGCTGCATCGTTAATGACTCATCCTCTCAGAATCAAGCAGGACTGATAAAATTTTCAAAGCGTTTGAGATGCTTTCAATCTTTTTTCCTGCCCGAATAACACATACCGCGATTCCGGACTAAAAGAATAATTGTCGGAAATCATTATTTAAAATATGAATATCATCCATATTTCTTCACTACTGGTTCCAAATGGCATACTTTGTGGTCGCTTTCTTGCAGCCAGGTTAAACCCATCACCTTCCAGCGCCACATTTATCATGGAAGAGAGTTTTGTGTGCTGTGCGATCATTCCAAAATACTATCCGTCCGCGAGGCTTTAATCTTTGCTAAAATCTTTGTAAATTGTAATGAATCGACCCTATCGAATGCTTGAGAAGTTGAATGAAGCTGCTTTTTGGAGATCGAGAGCAGAGTCGATGAGTGTGAGAGACGCGAAGTGCTCATCTTGTTTGTTTTGTTTGTCACCCACCCAACCCAGATGGAGACTTGGCAGGACGAGCAACCCATTGAAGAAGGAGTGTACACTGTCAAGACAGAAGTGGAACTTCCGCACGCGATGATTCACCAATCGGTGAGTAGAAGAAAATTCCCCCCGCCGCGCGCGGCTCGACTCGGGCCCAACATCGTTGGGGCAACGCGGCCGGTGCCCGGCTCCTGTTACAATGGCCACGTTCGAAAACAGGCCCCGCGACTGATTGCGACTCTTACTCATTGAGCTCTTACGAGAGAAAAAGAGTCAGTGCCATTGAGGGACTTTTCTGAACGCAGCCGTGACAAGAGCTCTGCTCTCCCAACTCCAAGCCCTACCGAACTTTAGATCTCTTCACACTTGATGATCGGATTATTGTATCTTCTCAAAAGATAGAAACTTTAAGACATCTTTAAAAATAATAGAGTTTGAAAAAAAGCCAATTTTTTTTGGGGGGCGGGGGCATTGTAAGTTACGGTGCATTGTTTCAAAACCACAGAGTGCGGCGTCTATTCCGGGTTGTGTACCAAGTCGAGCTGACCAAATGATGCAAAATAACATAAATCAAGACGCGCCATTATAAATCTCCTTACACTACAAAATTGTTGAGGTTACATTCCCTACCTCATGTCTTCCACCTTTCATCGCCAAGCGATGGCTTATCGTTAACCCACTACCGCCCAGCGGTGCCGTTCGGAAACAAAAATGTATTTTAGAGGATGTTTTCAGTTCAGCATTGGCACACCTTAAAAAATATCACCCCTCTGGAAACCTGATATCTAATAATTAAGGCATTTTCCAAAGCTTAAAATTGCGTATTTTAATGGAAAAAATCTTTTCAATTTCTCTTAAGCTAAATTTCACTCCAAATACTTTGGGCTGTCACGGGTTAATCATAATGTGTAAGAGGCTGAAGAATGGAAGGGATCTGTCGTCCTATCCGAGAGCAGCATAAAATTGAACCTTAAAAATTGACGAGTGTGGACACACGAACGTGTAAAGTGACTCTGTCGTTTTTCGAGCAGGTACTGGAATGCGACGGCGCTAGCAGAAGAGAGGCGTTGACGATCGCGACCGTGCCGAGCCGATCGCTGATCCAGGAGACGGAGGAGGCCGTCGCGCAGATCCAGGCCACCGCCATCGTGACGACGGCGTGCTCGACGTCGCCGATGTACGCCGTGGAGAGCGGCGAGAGCCTGGCGCTGTCGCTGGCCGCGGGGGCCGCGACGCCCCTCGCGTCGCCGTCGCCGTGCCCCTCCCCCTCGGCCGTGCCGCTGGTGGCGGCGCCGCCCCTTTCGCCGTCGCCCAGGCCCCTCGCCCTGGCGGTCGCCACCGAGCAGAGGCTGCCCAGCGCGCTGGAGGCGGCCATCAAAGCCGAACCCAAAGTCGAAGTGGAGAGGCTACCCTCCCCGTCGAACGCGGCCGAAGATTCTCCCCAGGCGAGGTCAGTACTCGGGACTGCTCTTACAGTCTTATGGCTAACATGAATCCTTGTAAATCTTGAATTAATTGAAAATTTGAAAAATACTTGAACTAGAACCAAAAGGCGTCCATTTGTCTAAACAATACCGAAAGCTTGTTTGCGTAGTCTTTTTGAGTCTGGTTGTTCTTAGAACAAACCAGGCATAATTACCTAATATAGAACGAAATATCGATCTGTTTTTGTCAATAACTGTGGTAATTTTCTTAATTGGTAGCCAAACTTTTTTTATATTTCATGCAGGGTTGCCACACACCCTGGAAAACCTGGAAAGTCAGGGAAAGTCAGGGAATTTTCCGCTAGGCCCTGGATTTTTTATTTTTTCAAGCATTTTCCCTATGTCGGGAACGAGCTGCCGCGGAAGGGATTACTTGACTGAAAACCGATGCGAAAGTGGAAGCATTAAAATAAAAATACAATCTTTTAGTGTAATTACAGGCCTGAACTATTGCGTACTCCAATGAAAACATAGAGGGAAAATGATAATATTGGATTTGTGCCGCATAGTGTAGACCTGGAAATTCGTTAAAAAGACCTGGAAAAACCTGGAAAAGTCAGGGAATTTTTGGGGGGGATTTGAGTGGCAACCCTGTTCATGGATTTCTGTTTTTTTTTTTTTTTTTAGTGATTTCTTGAACTAATGTGTAAAGCTATTGAGAATTTAAAATGCAGTTGTTCTAGCTCTTTATTTATCTATATCTCTGGGCTGCCAGTGAGTCGCCTCTAACATTTTTGGTCATTTAAACTAATTTCAGTCACCATTTCCGTAAATTTTGACACTTTTTTCTCTACTTAAAAATTTTTTAGTCTCAATCGTTTAGATATTGCATTTTCGGGGACCGAGGACCCTAAAATATGATCCTAGAATTAGGTCATTTTTAAGTCACATTAAAAAATTCTGTTGTCTCTGGTAAAAACCGTTGTCACACACTGAGAGTAAGAAAAAAAATCCAGCCTTTTATTTCTTAGCGCTGTACCATTTTTTGTAGGAATCACCGATTTAAACAGGCAGCCCTACTTTGAAAAATTCGATTTTGCGAATGATTTAGATTGCTTTGAACCCTGGTGAAGTGTAGCTGATTGGTTGGTTTTGCCTTTTGTGCACCAGGTTGTACGTCGCCAACACGTCGAGACAGAACCTGGAGACGATCGTGGAGGCCATCCGGCACCTGGAGGGCGACCACATGTTTAGTGACGACCCGTCACCGCATAGACTGAACAGTAGTGCATCTCAGAGTGCGCAGTGTGCGTCGCAAGCGAGCGGCGTGAACGCGCTGAGCTGCGTGAACGCGTTGAGCTGCGCGTCGGCGCTCACCTCGCCGGCGCTGTCCTCGCCCGCAGTCGTCGAGCGCCTGCAGGACTGCTCCAAAGCCGAGCCCACCCAGGAGGTGCCCTTGGCGCTCATCACCAACCCCAGGACGCCCTGCGCGCCCGAACACCAGAGGCTTCTCAAAGTAAGTCCCCCAAAACTGGCGCGCTTTTCTTAGCTCGGTGAATGAAAGCTTCAGCTGGGAAAATGAGCTAAATTGGAGTTTTGAAAAGCGGATGTTAAGGCAGCTTGTGCAATGTGCGTTGTGTTGTCGCAGGTTAAGGTGGACCAGTTCCTGCCGTTCCACCCCGTGACCGTTCAGCGGACTGTCCCGCAGCACAGCGGGGCCCACGGGTCGGTGCACAGCGTGCAGCAGCAGCGGCCCGGCGTCATCGTGGAGAAGCAACACACATGATGCGGCGCGCCAGTGTTGGTCTACTTGTCCACTGCACTCCGCGCAGACACGTGAGTTGTCGACCCCGATTTTTAACGTCGAACGAAATTTGTAAAATTTTCGAGTAAAGGACCTTGACGTTGGATATGAATACTGTACGCCCTGGCCAATCTGCTACTGTTGTTGTTATTGTTGAGCTGCAGGGATCAGAGCAGCGGGTCTTCAGACCAGCTCAGCTAGCTTCAATTTTATTATTTATTTACGTGTCCCGTGTTTTTTCGCACTAGCTGAACTCGAATACTGCCTTTGTCTGAATTTGGTTCAAAGTATGATTGTTGCGTGTGTGAATCTTAATCCCCCAAGCCTAAAATCGCGAAAATCGGAAAAAAAGAGAAGAAACCGAGTTGATTGGAAGAATGTATCTAAGTGTACGTGAGTTAGTTTATGAGCGAAAATGTGCTTGTGATCCTCCGAAATGGCTTGTACTGTTTTATACGTCTATTTACTTGCTGTCCCTCTCTTTTCCTGTCTGTCTCTCTTCAAGATAAATGATGATGCTCATTCTGCTGTCTTTGTCTGTACACATTATTTGGTCTCGTGAAATTTATTTTATACCCATGATGGAAAAAAGAATTACAATTGTATTGTAAATAAGCTTTTTTGTTACATTTTGTATTTAGCCTGTGAAAGGCGTTTTGTTTTTATTTTAAGTGAAAATGTTTCCTTTCCTCTTGTTTTGTTATAATGGCGGGCTGTGTCGGACTTTGCGCATGTGGAGATTTTTTGTGTATGAGAGTTACCGTGCCCTACCCTGCGGTACGGTACGGTATGCTATGTTCTTTTGTATACGAATGCTGGACACTTGCAAATTGTTGCTCTTTCCCAAATCGAATCTTCGTTCCTTTTCATAATATACACTGTATTGTTATTTTTTCTTTCCTGTTCTTTGTGAAATGTTGTGGGACACAATGTTGGTGTGGGTGTGGCTTTGATGGCCAGTGGCTCAGCGCCGCGTCGCTCAGCGTCGCTCAGCGTCGCTCAGCGTTGCCCAGCGTCGCCCTGCGTCGCTCAGCGTTGCCCAGCGTCGCTCAGCGTTGCCCAGCGTCGCTCAGCGTTGCTCAGCGTCGCCTGGCGCTTCGCTATGGCCATCAAACGCGCGCGTGTGGTTGGAGTGTGATAAAGCATAGCAAATTGCAAGTGGTGTATCAAGTCAAGTGTGTTACTGCTATGTTAAGTTAAATACTGAAACTCAAACTAAAAATGGAGTTGAAAAAGTGGCCCCTCTTTTGGGGCAGTACTGATAATTATGTTAAGTCCCTGCTTCAGTCTTTAAAAGTGTGTTTTTTGAAAAAAACAAAAACAAAAAACAAGTTTTCAACTTGTGGCCTGTATGTGTAAGCGGTTCGCTGTTCGCCGCTGGCAGTTCGGAGCCGCGTTGCCTGGCTGCAGAAGCGGCCATGGACGGGCGCTGTCTGGACCGCCGGCAGCGAACCCCGGATAGCGAGAGGAGGCCCGGCTCATCCCGGCCCGGATCATCCCGGCCCGGATCCTCAAGCCTCCCAGAGCCGCAAGCCTAGTTGAGCTGTAAGCTTAAGGATTGGCGTTACTATCCGCAGTCATTTTTCAGTCTGACGCATGTTAAAGAAAGTTCCTTTTTGTAAATGTTGGCGGCATATTTAATCATGATCATAAGAAATGGTTCATTTAGCATCCTAGGTAGAAGTCACATGCTCTTGCGCACCTTCGCCAGAGTGTGGGAAACAGTAAATTTCTTTAATCGTCATTTTTCAAGCTAGTTCAATCAAGGAAACTAAATTATGTTGCTAACCTCGAGGAGAAGTGATATTGCGAATGAAAATGTGGGATCGAGATAGAGCGGGGCGAGGGCCGCAGAACCGACTTTGGCTCGCCCGCCAAGCTGGCTTCGCCACGTCTCGCTCTTCAACAACTTTACCTCTTATTTTCACGCTGAATGCTCAAGTAGTTGCGAATGAACGAACGGAAATCGAGAATCGGAAATCGTTTTGTTGGCTTTGTGATTTGGTCCGCGTTGCGGGGGCCGCCGTGGACCCGGCTGTCTCCTTTGAGGACATTTCGGGAGACAGATGAATCGTTGCTGGTTGATTGCTTATTGTTTTGGCGTTCCCTCTGGTCAGTTCATTTGGAATTTCATTATCTTTGTAAGTGCTGCTGTGCTGTTTAACTGTTTACTTGTCATGTCATTTTTAGCGGCCGAGTCGGTCTCGCTCGCTCGGCTTGTTCCGTCTCCAAGTCGCGACGGCGGGACCCGAGGGCTGCCACCGCCGCGCCGCCCACCCGACTCGAATGATCGGATCGGCCGAGCGAGCTGACGCCGACCTCACCCGACCTTCCCTCGGAACAACTCGTTTTATCAAAGTGCTTATCCGCCCGCAGCTCACGTTTATCTTGAACGCTTAGCGCCGAATTCGCGCGGACTCGTGAAAACGAGATCGGAGCACAAGTGTAGCAAATCGGGAAGGATATGAGTTGTCCGTTTGATCAAAATGCAGTATTTGTTCGCGTGAACGAGTCGAGTAGCCTTCTGAGGCGGCTACGATCTTTCCATTTTTTTTCCTCTAAAAAATAATTAATGCTTTATATAACAAATGATAATAATATAATTGTAGTAATGCTGATCGCAGCAAAAAGATTGTGAAATGTTGTTGAAACTGTCTGTGGCTTGGAGGAAGAGAGTTAAGAACAGCTTTACAGCATTATTGGACGAACCGAACCGTAGCTGATTCAAGGAGAAGTTGATATCCCCGACTTGTTTGTGAGAATGTAGGCATCTTTGTATAATTGTAGGTGTAGTTAATTCAGGAGCAATGAAGGTCACACAGGATGGGTCGAGCGAGGTACACTAGTAGCAATTTGTTTTGTTTCCCTTGAACCTGTAGCCAGCATCCATTTGTGCGTGAGAGCTCGCGTGCTCTGAGAGCTCGCGAGCTCTACCGAATGGGACGCCGGCCGCGCCGCGCCGCAGACGTTGCACGCATTCGCGAGCTCGCGCAGCTCGCGGAGTGTAGCATTCTCTACCCGTTCGCTCGCGCCACTCGCTTGTAATTAGATGTTAAATGAATTCCAAAATGGGAATCTATTTTTTTTAGAAAATGAACGGCCAGGAGTGGCGCTGCATGGCACGGTGGGCTGCGTGTGCCATTCTGTGTGAACTTGATTGTAGAATCTTTTGACTTGTCCTGCTACCAGTGCCGCTGCTGGCGTCAAGTAGACTTAAGTTTTAATTCCCATCTTCTTAACTGATTCCTCATGGCCACACAAAATTCAAGTGGACTGATAATCTGTGTTACCATTATTTTCATTTTCTTTATTTTATTTAGTGTGAAAGTTTTACATCTACATCTCATTTTAGTTACTACCGGTATTAGACTGCTGTATGGCATTGTAATAAATTTTTTTGTAATTACGTAAGTTTAATTACTTCTCCCGTAACCCATTATGTATTACAGTGACCCCGACTATTGTGGCACACAATTCTTTTGGGGCTTAACATTAGTGTAGCAATATACTTTTACATGTAAGGACTTGGCTCATCGGAGCTGAATTTCCACAACGGCCCTGGCGGGCGGAATTTGTTTAGACTTTAGGTTCGTTTCGATGCTTGCAGTATTTAAGACTCTCTGGTGGGCTCATTTCACTTGATACTTTAGTCAAAGAAAAAAGTCAAGAGGAAAAATGTCTCAACGTTAAGTTTGCGGTAGAGTTAAGTGTTCCTTTCTTCTGTTGAGTAAATTTGTACAATTTTCTTCTTTATCAGACTGACTAGCCCTGTCAATAAAGTTTTGAGTTGGCCAAGCCAATATAAATGAAAACCAATGTCTTTATTCCTTGCTTTAACCTTCGTCCTCAACATCATTCGCAAAGACGCTTTGCAAGTTACGTCTGTGACGAGGAAGAGACGAGAGGTGTACTGATGCTGGAGCCAATATTTCGCACGTATCTCATTCCGTTTTGAATTCGTATAAGAAGTTATTCAAGACAATCGCATACAACACGATCCGTTTGGGTATATCCAACTTAAATATGTGCGGTGTCTTCCAGATGTTCACTGATCTCGAATTCTCGTATCGTGATAAAAGCGCATTCTAAATTCATATCCATTGATGAAATAATCCGATATTGTAATGATTCCTCGTTTGTCTCAATAATAAGATCTATTTTTTAAGGTTTTAAATGCCATTTCCCATTTTAATGACCGATAAAGAGCCAAGAAGCGTGTCCGTTTATGTTGAAAACTTTGTATCCCCTGTGAAAAGTTAAATAATAACCAATTCGTAAGTAGTTTGAGAGCCCTTTCTTTACTCGCTTTTTTCGAAAAATCGGAGCCATATTTTATCTTATTGTTTGCCGGTATTTTTTTTTCGATGTCCGTTACATTAAAACAAGACTCAACATGCCCGTCAGTTTCAAATCGAGCGCCTTAACTATCGATGACAAATTATTTTTTTCTTTTTCCTTTTATTTTTTTATTGAGCTTTCAAGCTTACTGGATACCAAGGTGACTCTATAACAGTGTAACCACTCCCATCAAAAACGGGTGACGTTTTTTGACGCCACTTGTTTGTGCGGGTTGCCTAC